>MDTE01154971.1_pt1 | contig 38430 bp, 31 predicted proteins | sample 811231 | NCBI WGS metagenome assembly MDTE01 (sample SAMN05326651, study PRJNA326480) | marine metagenome | isolation source: seawater | place: Indian Ocean: Red Sea | collected 2010 | reverse complement strand
GGACCAGTCATTTTCGCATTACCCCGTTTGTCGACCAACCGGGCTCACCGATTCAGACGAAGGCCTCCTTCATCATCGAGAATGGCAACCCAGGCGCCCATCAAATCGCCTAGAAACGCTGAAGGGTCACCTCCTGAAGCCATCACCTCCTTGGGATCCCTCTGATTCGAGACGTTCCCTCAGCGGGGTTGCGGACTCATCCGCCGAATCCACCCGCGACCAGGAGACTCAACTTTGGGTCATCCCCAATTTCCAATCGACCACGAAGCAATTGATCGTCCCACCTTAGTAGTGACATTGGATGACCTCATGGATGTTCTCAATGAGCAGGTCCACACGATCTCGCCCGACCTCGAGCCTTGTCTTGGAATCGTCGGCAACGGCATTCTTGATCGGCTCGCGAAACTCGATCGTCGCCCGATAGAGCGGCGTGTCCTCGATTAAACCGGGGAGCACGAAGGGCCGATTCTTGGCTGGTGTGGTTTGCGGGGTTGCATTGTATGCAATCAGGTGAACCCGGAGAATCCGTTGCTCCGGATCATCGGTGACCACGGCTTCGACATTGGCCGGAGCGGTGACGGTAACGCGGGATTGGGGCACGAGAAACCGAATCGCATTGCTCAGGAGTTTCCGTGCTTCAACCACGTGATGCTCTCCGGCGACCGCGAAGTCCGGCGAACCTGCAAACGTGACTACCTTCCCCTCACCGACCGTATTGATCAACACGCCTGGGCCAACGGCCTGATTGGCACTGAGAGGCCATTCTTTGTTATACGCGTCGGGATTCGGCAACGCGATTCGATGGGAATTGAAGAGAGTTCCCACGGTCGTCGCGCCCGTGGGTTCGTATACGGAGGCGGGCCCCTCAATAAGAAAGGGCCAGTTCTTTCGAATTCCGTTGCTGATCAGGGAGGTCGCCCGACCCTGCGCTTCAGGCGGGTCGGTTGATGCGGGGATCTCGACCGGTTTCCCTTCAGCCCCAAACTGAATCCAGGGGTCCTTACCTTCAAGCCCTCGAGTCAGCTTCGCCCCAATCAGGCGACTGAGCATGCTTTCCTTCAATGGCTGTCCGAAGGAATCGTATTGGCCAGCTTGCCCCGTAATCAAAAGGTTCCCCCCGGACATGACATATTGACGAAAAAGCCGAACCTCGTGTTCGGTCAGAATCCCGGCGTTAGGCAGCCAAACCATGGGGAAGTTTCTCAACTTCTCTATCGTGATACTCTCGTCAAAAAGGAACCCGAACCCGTGATGCTCGTAGACACAAGTCTTATGGGCTCCCTGGACACTTTGAAAGTAGCGCGCCGCCTGATCTCTCCCGATCCAATCGCGTGTCCGGACACTGAAATAAATACCCACCTCCTCAATGGGAGCCTGTCCAAAATGGGATCGCTTCGCTTGGGCTTCCCCAAAAAGCTCACCAATTCGTTCGTAGGCAACAGGATCGAGCCAGCCATGATAGGCCACCTTATCAATCATCGTGACAAAGGCACCATGAGCCAAAAGGGTGAAAAGTTCCCAACGCATATCGTTCAAAGGCCGTGTGGTTTGATCGTGATACATGCGAACGCCCCGCTGCACGGCAACCTGAAAGGGTTTTCCAGGAGTGACGGCGCGATACCAAGCCGCATTGAAGCTCGCCGTCAGAGCGCCAAATGACCAAAGCCCGGCTTCTCCGGTGACGAAGTCTCCATGATTCGCATGACGAACCGGGGTTTGGCCCACCTCCCAGGAAAACGGCGGATTGCCATGGTAATTGAAGTCCACCGTCACATCAGGATCCATTTGCTTGATGTAGTCCGTCAGGTTTTTCTTGAAGCGATCACTCGTCTGATAACGAAATCGCAACATTTGGTCCCAATCACGGCTATTCCAATGAACCCCCTCAGGCATGGCGCCCCCAAATTGATTCTTGTAAAGCTCCTGGCAGTGATCGCACCAACACCCCGTTGGCGGCCCGAAACCTTGGTCAACCATATCAAGGTGAAAACCGTCGACCCCGTAACTCAGCACCTCGGCAAGGATCGTTTTGACATGATCCCTATAGGGCGAATTGAAGCACACCAGATAGTCGATCGGTTCTCCATCCGCCTGCCGGATCTTCCACTCGGGATGTCGCCGAAGTTCGAAGGCGGGATACTGGAGCTGGAAATATACGATGATTGGCAAGCCGATCCGTTGGCCTTCCTCCACCGCTTCACGCAACACATCACGCTGCCCCAACCCCATCGGCTTGGGCAAGATGCTCGACTCATGTAAGGTGAACTCACCGTCCCGAACCCAGATCACCAGATACTCCGCGTTGGCTGCGGCACATCGCCTGACAATGTCACGCCCATCGAAGATGCTGACATATTCAGACGCAGGCTTACCCTCGACAAATTGAGCTCCGGTGGGCCCGACCTCCATGCCAACCAAGGCATTCTCGAACCAAGGCTCCGCGGCACGGATTCGAGGAAAAGAGGCCCCATCCAAAAGCATATAGGCCCAGAGGACCAGAACGATTAAACCCCGCCGGAGAAGAAAAATTCCTCCCGGGTTGAAATAAGAATCCATCGCGTGACAGTACTTTTGTCGTGATGATCTGATCAAGGAAATCCCTGACGAACACCCTGTTTTGATCGTTCGAACCGACGACTCATCTGGATTGCCCAGGGAAAGTCCCTCATCGATCAAGACACGATCGCAGTCATTCTTTTCCTTGTGACATCAGCGATTGGAACCCCCTTCGGCGAACGTTCCGCCCCGGTAGGCAGCAAGTCGTGCAGAAAGTTGGTTCACCAATCGAGGGAATCGACTGGCGATATTCTCCGTCTCGACGAGGCTGTTTCCATAGTCGTACAACTCGGTCGCCCGAATCTCTCCGCTTTGACGATGCACCCATTGCGTCAGCCGATGGGACGCCGTGCGCATGGAGTATCCCATTAAATCGCCACCACGGCGGGGAAACTGACTCACTGCTTCGGTCTTGGTAATGCGATTCGGATCGTTCAAAATCCCCACAAAACTCTTCCCGTCCAGTCGATCGTTGGGGGGTAACCCAGCGAGTTCAGCCAGGGTTGGGTAAAGATCGATCAACTCCACCAACGACGAACTCGGAATTCCAGCGCGCTTCATGCCCGGCACCCGGACGATCAGTGGCACGCGGGTGTCGATTTCAAAATTGGTGTTCTTTCCCCAAAGCCCGTGTTCGCCGAGGTGGTAACCATGATCCCCGTAGAGGACGACGATGGTGTTGTCCCCCAGTCCGGATTGCTCCAATTCGCTCAAAACGCGGCCAACCTGTGCGTCAATGAAGCTGATACAAGCGAAATAGCCATGCCGGAGCCGGCGCTGGCTTTCATCGGGAATCACTCCCTCATCGGGCTGATCGGTATAGCGGCGCAATTCGCCCGATCGGTGCCCCGCAAATTCGGGGGCTTCGATGGGAAACTCCGGATGCGCAGTCAAGCCAACGTTCTTGTAGAGATCGAAGTAGCTTCTTGGCGCAATGTAGGGAGAATGCGGTTTGGTGAACCCCACCGCTAGAAAGAACGGTCGGTCTCTCAATCTCGATTTCCGCAGAGCCTCCACCGCCGCATCGGCAACCTGCCCATCATAAAGCGTCCCATCCGAAACTTCCGGCGACTCGGTCGCTGGGCCAAAAACAACCTTTTGGGTCCAGTCATCTGGACCGGGATTGTTCGGTTGATAGATCTGATGAAACACTTCCTTCGCTGCGGCAATCCCTTCCTCCGTATAGTAATAGCGGGGGCCAAACCGAAGCGCCGGTTCCGACCAGCTTTGAGGATCCCCTATCCCGTCCCACGAATTTTTGCTACTCCCCGCGGGATAAGTTCCGTGATAGATCTTCCCGATCGCCATGGTGTGGTAACCATGCTGTTTGAAATGCTCCGGCAGGGTCACCAACTCCGGATGAAAATCTCGAAAATACAAACGATTGCTCGTGACGCCGACCGAATCGGGCCGCATCCCCGTCATCACGCTGGTTCGAGACGGATTGCAGACTGCCTGTTGACAATAGGCCCGCTCAAACCGCCGCCCGCTCGCTGCCAAGGCATCAATGGCCGGACTGGAAATATGCGATTCGCCGTAACAGCCCAGTTCCGGGCGAAGATCGTCGACCACAATGAATAACACGTTGGGACGGACTTCCGACTGGCCCGACATCGTGCGGCAAAACAGGGTCAGGAGGACAAGCAGGGCTAACCGCCTACCCGATTGAAAATCGATCATTCCATCAATGAGTTTAAGAATCATCTTCGTTCATATCAGGGCCCGTTTCACCAAGCGGCGGGGCCCCACATCAAATCATCCTCCGGTTCAAGAGCCGCGTGGCCGTTTCACCAAATCATCGATTGGGATTTTCTCGAACACGAGCTGAGCCCCGCTCCCCTCATAGACAATTCCAACGTGCCGTTCATCGATGCGGATCAAGCTAGGGTAACCATTACCGCTCCCTTCGTCGAGAAGAAGCCGATGCGCCGAGGGCCAGGTTTTGCCCTCGTCGAAGCTTACCTGGATACTATGGTGCTTTCGACGCTCCTGTGAATAAGGATTGGCAAATAGGAGAACCGACTGGGAGCGACCCCCATCCTGGTAATCGAAGCGCAAGAGGCTTCCGTTGCAATTCGGCCCGATGAGGCTCTTTCGATTCGTTTCATGAGGCTTCCACGTCTGCCCCTGGTCGCGAGTGACCATCACCGTGCGGAATTTCACGGGGCGGTCCGAGCGACCGTTCAACATCATGGATCCGTCTGCCAGCTGAACGACTTGGCACTCCGTGCTCTCCCTCGCCGCAATGGGACTCACCGTCCAGGTCCGACCATGATCCTGACTGATCAGCAGATTGGAAAAGCGCCGATCATTTTCGTCGCGCCCTTCAGTGGGCATCACGAGGGTCCCGTCTCTCAATGCGATTCCCCCTTGCGGCGAGGGGGCGTAGAGGATCCATTCCGGACGCTTCCACATCGAAGTCATGTTCTGCGGTTTGGTCCAGGTCTTCCCGTCGTCGGTGGAACGGATCATCATGAACTGAGCGCTTTTCCCGATTGCCAACCCTTTCTCTGACCCGTCATCCCCCCATTGGTGTTTTCCCGCTTTCTGATGCATCCATAAGGCGAAGCAGAACACTTCGCCCGTGGCGGGGTCCACGATGATTCCTGGATCACTGCACCCATTGACCTCCTGCCCCAGACCACCATAATTACCCATGTCCATCACGACTTGCTGCGGCCCCCAGGTCTGCCCTTGGTCCGTACTGCGGAGCAACCCGATGTCAATGTCCTCCTGCAGATCCTTGCGTTTCCGCCGCCGCATATCGTAAACACAAAGGAGTGTCCCCTTCGGGGTGATGCCCAGGGCGGGAATGCGGTAGGTGTGAACCCCGTCATCCCAATGCCGGCGCAAGGCAATGCCAATCCGTTTCCTCACAAGGGGGGTTTCGTCGAGAGGAGCGATCACGCCGACCGACGTATGAATGGCGATCACCCGGGCATCAACCCCTTGAGTCAGATTGGCATTCGGCCTGACCCGGCTTGACAACCAAAAATGGTTCACGCCGCGCTCGAGCCGGGTATGCCCGCGCACTCGAAGGCTTGCCCGCGCCGGAAGGCGTTCGCCAAACGTTTTCGCCGGCGAGAGATTCCCTTCATCGCCTGTGCCATAGAACTGCACCGACTCGAGAGCCTCCACGCCATCCAGCACCAGTTCAATGGATCGAAGCATCACGTCGGGTTGGGGACACTCAATCCGAAGTTGAAGCAGCGAATTGTGCTCGTTCCGAATGAGAACCGGCCTCGCCGTCTGCCGGAACGCCCCCCCCACCTCCTGCGCCCTGGGATAACAGAGTGAGAGAACCGAGAGAATCACCGACACCAACCCACCGAAGCGAAATGACATGGGGAAATTCATATCTTCTCTTAGCCCAACAACGAGACCCATTCCAAGTCCGAACTGTTTGACGATGGTCATCGTTGGTGAAGGGCCTCATACCCCCTGAGATCGCTGGATGGAAGATCCTCTCGCTTCAGAACCGTTTGTTTGAATCCTTGTTGGCGCGTGCATGAGGGTCCCGTCTCGAGATTTGAGATAGCAGAACCATGCTTCAACAAGTTCTCTTTTCAACCCAGTGAAACCCTCTCTAACCTCCCTTGAACCAAGGACTCAACTCGATCGTGCCGCCGATGCAAACACGGCGTGCAGGACGGTCCTCGCCAGCGCCTCGATTCACTTGGTCTTTTAAAAAGGAGTAGAAGAGAAGATGGTCGTGACGGCTCAACCACCAACCAGAAAAAGCATCCGTTCGAGACTCCTCCTTCGATTCACCCAGGAAAGCGACAAACCAAACACGGTTGGAGTCGTCATCAAGAATCAGGTCCCGTTCCATCCCATGATCCGAACGCCATGATATCTCGGCAGCCTTGCCGTCCCACTCGGTGGCTCCTCTTCTTCAATGATCCCGTTTACAAGGTTTCACTGAGAAAGGATGCTGCGACGCGTGCCGGGGATCGCTTGTGCTGATCCACTCGGGCATTGAGTTCCAACATCACCGCGTCGGTCAGAAGACCGGCCAACTGGTTCAGGACGGCATCCAACTCGGGATGCCGGTCAAGGGTTGATTGACGGATGACGGGAGCCGCCTGGTATGGAGGGAAGAATAGCCGGTCGTCCTTGAGCACCCTCAGCGCGTTGGCAACGATACGGCTGTCCGTGGTGAAAGCGCAGATCACATCCACTTCCCCGCTGGCAATCGCCTGATACATCAGGGCGGATTCCAAATCGCGCACCCTGCCAAAGGAAAACCCGTAGCAGTCTCGCAAGCCCGGATAGCCGTCGGGGCGCTCGCTGAATTCAAACGTCCAGCCGGCGATCAGATCTTGAGCGACCCCATGAAGGTCGGAAATCACGGTCCAACCCTGATCTTCAGCGACGGATTCGCGGACGGTGATCGCGTAGGTGTTGTTGAACCCGAACGGTTCGAGCCACCGGAGTTGGAACTGCTCGGCGTAGGCCGTTTCAACGCGTTGGCGAACCTGACCAGGATTGGAACGGACCGGTTGCTTGAGTACCGCGGTCAGCCCCGTCCCCGTGTATTCTGCATAAAGATCGATCTCCCCCGCCACCAAGGCTCCGTGACAAATCATGGTGCCGCCCAGATCGAAAAGACGCTCGACTCGTAGGTCCGTATCGCGCTCGATCAGCTGGGCCATCAGCTCTCCAAGGATGATCTGTTCGGTGAAGTTCTTGGATCCGATGCGGATGATGCCGCCGATGGGAGAGCCGGTTCGTGAGTCCTCTTGGACAAAGGGATTGGGCGCGTTGGTCGCAATCACCCCAATGGCGAACAAGATCGCGGGAAAGGCCAGCGCCACCCGCTTGAGAACGGGTTTCTTCGCCCGATGAGAGACGGCCCAATGAACGCCGCCGATGGCGGCATCGACCAACAGAGCGAGCACCGCTGAGGGAATGGCACCGAGGAGGATCAAGTGATGATTGGAAAGGGAGAGCCCCCGATTGATGAACTGCCCCAACCCACCCGCCCCGATAAAGGCGGAGAGGGTCGCAATCCCGACACCGACGACAGCGGCGGTCCGGATACCGGTGACGATCACCGGAAGGGCAAGCGGGAGTTCGACCATCCTGAGCCGTTGACCGGCGGTCATGCCCATCCCATCCGCCGCTTCCTTGATCTCGGTCGGAACGCCTTCCAATCCCGCCAGGGTGTTCCGAACGATCGGGAGCAATGCGTAAAGGGTGAGTGCGATCACGGCCGGCACGGCGCCGATCTGGTTGAGGAGCGCCAGCAAAAACGCCAGCATTGCCAGGCTTGGAATGGTTTGAAGGATCCCGGCCGTTCCCGTGATGAGGACGCGCAACGCCTTGGCCCGCGACGCCAGCACCCCAAGGGGAACACCAATGATCATGGCGGCGCTGGTGGCGATTCCAGTGAGGACAATGTGTTCGCCTCCCCGCAACCAAAGTTCCGGCAGGCGCTCCTGCAGAGACTCGATCATCTCTCCTTTTCCCCAGCCCGCTCTGGCCCATGTTCCATGAAAGCCCCGCATGCTGCGAGTTGGCGGACCGGTTTGGCAAACAGCTCACGCACGAAATCTGTCGCCGGTTTGGCAAGGATCGTTTCCTTGGTGTCAACTTGTTCGAGTTTGCCATTGTGCATCACGGCAATCCGGTCGCCCAGGGTCAGGGCTTCAAAAATGTCGTGTGTCACGAAGAGGATCGTCTTCTTGAGGGTTTCTTTGAGACGGAGCAGTTCCTGTTGCAGCACATGGCGCGTCATGGCATCGAGAGCACTGAAGGGTTCATCCATGAGGAGATACTTCGGATCGACGGCCAGGGCCCGTGCGACTCCAACCCGTTGTTGTTGGCCTCCGGAGAGTTCGTCTGGAAATCGCTCGGCATACTCCCGCTCCGGTAGGCCAACGAGATCAAGCAGTTCGGAGACTCGCCGGTCTCGAGTGGCAGCGTCCTCGCCCTTCAGACGGGGGGCAATCCCCACGTTGGCGCGGACGGAATAGTGGGGAAACAACCCGATTCCCTGGAACACGTAACCCATCTTGCGTCGAAGTTTGACCGGATCCCCTCTCATGACATCCTCACCATCCAATGAAATCCTGCCGGAAGTGGGCTCGATCAGACGGTTGGTCATCTTGAGCAGGGTGGATTTTCCGCTCCCGGAAGATCCCAACAAAACAAGGGTTTCCCCATCGGCCACATCGAAGGTGACCGAGTCCACCGCCGGGGATCCCTCCGAATTAAACCGTTTGGAAACGTTGCAATAAGAAATCATCTCTGACCCCAATTTCTCAATCGACCTTGTTCCCAGGCACGATGAAACACCGGATCGCTTTCTGGCAATCAATCAATGCTGATTTCATCATTCAACCGTGATCGCCCGATCCCCATGATTTACCCGGAGAGAACAATCGCCTCCTTTCTTGATGAAAGCATCTCCTCCATTGATTAAGCACATCAACGCGCTTGACTAAACGATTCCAATCCGCTGATGTCAAAGCCGACTCGCCCATTGAACAGGCCTCCAACGGCCTTCAATGGTCTTGAGGATTTGAATCGTCATCCCATGAATAAAGCAACTCCTCCGGGACCGAGGCTCCAACCCCCGGTCGCCCGCCCGCTCGGCGGCTTCACCTTGATCGAACTGTTGGTCGTGGTGGCGATCATCGCCATCCTCGCGTCCATGCTGTTGCCCGCCCTGGCCGGGGCCAAGGTTTCCGCCCGAAAAGTGCTCTGCATGAGCAATCAGCGGCAGATCGCCCTCTCCACCCAAATGTATGGCGACGATTACGAGGGCAACTTTCCCAAAGCCACGGGCGGTGACCATGCCGAGTGGATCAAAGCGATGATTCGGGCGGGGTATTTTTCGACATTGAAGATCTTCCATGATCCCGCCGAATCGGAAGGCGGCCACGATTTCACGGAGCTCAGGAAGTTTCGACTGCGAATGCCGGGTCGCGACGAGGAGGCGATCTTGTCCTACGGCGTCAACGAACGGCTGGCAGGCCCGGCCGGCATCAAGATGCCGAAGTTCCAAACGGTGAAGGATCCCTCGCGCATCTTCTTCTTCGGATGTTCAACCTACTTCATTGCACCGGACTGGGATCACGAGCGGGTCTACAACGCCGGTGGCCCCCACCCCATCGGCTCCACGCAGAACCGCCCGAAAAAGCAACACGCCCGGCACGGGTCCGGGTCAGGGTCCCGCCCGGGGAGTGTGATCACCTATGTTGGGGGCAATGCCGACTTTGAGACCCAGGAATTCATTGAATATGACCTCATGTGGTTTCCAGGGGACTCGCGACGCCCCCCCTCGAGAAATCGCTAGCCCCCCAAAGAGGCCACCTCTCGCCAACGAACCCAAATCGAGTGAGTGGGTCTCAATAAAATGAATCACCAAGCACGCACCCAATCGCTTGCTCAACTTGGGCCAAATCTGGCAGGTGCCCTCCAAAGGGAATTCAACGCGATCACGTCGTGTTTATCGTCCTACGGAATTGGACGGATTGTGGCTGGCGGCAACCCGTCAATTGGCGGTTGAAAAGGTGAGCTAGGCGGCTATTTTTTGAGTCCGACGCGCCCTGCATTCATGGCGCGACCGATTGGATCTAACAATGAAGCACACCCTTTTCGTTTTTTCCGTCATCGGGATCGTTTCCACGGGATTCTCGGTAATCATGGCCCAGACCGACTCTGGCGCCGGACTTCAATGGCGAGTGCAATGGCTCCACAAGGATAATAATGAAGGCCTCTCGGTGGGGGACATCGACGGCGATGGCCGGGCCGACATTACCTCGGGCGAATTCTGGTACCAGGCCCCTGATTTCAAGCAGCGGCCGCTGCGCAAGATCCTGCCCTTCAAAGCCGACTACATGCAGAATTGCTCGGAACATCTCTACGACATGGACGGGGATGGCGATCTCGACGTCATCTCCGGCGGCTTCACACTCAAGAATGTGGACTGGTTCGAAAACCCCGGAGCCGGCAACTATGACCAAGGACTGTGGGCCGTTCACCCGCTCGTGGACACGGGCGAGGCCCATAACGAGGCCAGCTCCCTCCACGATATCGACGGAGATGGAACCCCCGAGTTCATCGAGAATTCATACAACAAGAGCAATTCCATGCAGATCTTCCGCCTCGTCCGCGGCCCCAGCGGAAAGGTCACCGCCAAGGAGCACGTGGTCGCAACACGCGGCCGCCAGAGCAACGGGCACGGGCTCGGATTCGGCGACCTCAACGGTGACGGCAGACAGGACCTGGTCTACCAACATGGTTGGTATGAACAACCCGCCGCCGGCCCTTACTCTGGACCATGGAAACGTCACCACGACTTCGACCTCCCTCACGCCAGTTGCCCCATTCTCGTCGTCGATCTCAATGGCGATGGTCGCAACGACCTCATCTGGGGCGATGGGCACAGCTACGGGCTCTACTGGCACGAACAACTCGCCCCCCAACCCGACGGCACCACCGCCTGGCGTCAGCATCTCATCGACAAAAAGTTTTCCCAGGCTCATGCGCTGGCCTGGGATGATATCGATCGCGACGGCCAACCGGAGCTCATCACAGGCAAACGCTACTACGCCCACTCCGGTCGGGACGCCGGTGCGGACGACGACATCACCCTTCAATCCTATCACTGGCTTCCGCGGACCCGCACTTGGACCAAACACCTCATCTCCAGGGCCCCCGCAGGCAAAGGCCCCGGCACCGGGCTCCAGATCCGGGTTCATGACCTCGATGGAAACGGCTGGAAAGATCTCATCGTTCCCGGGAAGAGCGGCACCCACATCATTTGGAACAACGGGAAGTAGGGCCGAAGTGATTCGGTCGTTGGCGGATGAAACGCCGCTCAAAAAATCGCCGGATAGTGAGAGGAAGAATAAGCCTCATCTTCAAACCCACTTGGAACCGTCTCGCCCGACCGGGGACAACAACATGAGGAAAGGTAGAATCTTGCATGACTGACCAGGAAACATTGATTGAAGATCAAGCGCACGGGCACCGAAGCATCAGAACCTGGGTGATGGTCAGACGGGTTGCGACCGTGGTCTGGTTACTCTGCCTCCTGCTCAGCGTGGTCATGCTTCCAACCCTCCCGGTATTGATCCTCTTCTGGGGCAAGGCACTGTGGTCCTATCTTCAGGAACTCCTTTCCATCCAACCACTCGCCTTCCTGGTATTGTTCGCTTCGGTTTTCGGATGGATCCCCTGTCTCTTGATCAACCGCAGGATCCATCGCATCGAAAGGCGGCGCACCTTGGCCCGACGCGAGGAGCCGGGTGACGTTGACGAATCTTGAGGGGGCTCTCACGGGGGTGTCTCAAGAGCGGACAAACGCGTGGATGATTCAATTCGTTGACGGGTCTTCCGCGAAGGCAGACTCCTGAGATGAACTCCCCCGCCTTTGGCCCCGGGGCCGAGCCTCCTCCTCATCGACGCCGAGCTCACCGCCGATTCGGCCCGGTCGCGGCAGGCTTCCGTCAGGGACAATCATTCTTGGCCAGCCGGTCGCGCTAGATCACCTCACCCGCCGCGTGTCCACTGGCCCAGGCCCACTGGAAATTATAGCCACCCAACCAGCCCGTCACATCGACCACCTCCCCGATAAAATAAAGGCCTGCGACGGCATGGCATTCCATCGTCTTGGACGACAAGGCATTGGTATCCACGCCCCCCACGGTGACCTCTGCTCTGCCATACCCCCCGGTGTCTTTCACCCGGAGTTTCCAACCAAAGAGTTGTTCAATGAGTCGGGCCCGCTCGCTTTGTTTCATCTGCGACAGGGGGGTGGCCGGCGCCAGTTGCCGGCCGAGCGCCGCTGCAACGCGCTTGGGGAACCATTGCTCGAGCCACCGGGCAGCCGTGAACCGCTGGGTGCGGGCCTCTTCCAACAACGCCTCACGTTCCAGATGAGGAACGAGATTGAGCGTGAAGGATTCCCCCATGGAGCAGTAATTGGAAACCTGTAAAATGGCGGGACCACTCAATCCCTGATGGGTGAAAAGGAGATTCTCGCGAAAGGCGTGCCCCGCGGCAGAGGCGACGCATTCCAGGGAGATCCCGCTCAACTCAGCAAAAGGCCACGCCCTTCCGTCTGCCAACTCCGGAATGAGCGGCACCAATCCTGGGCGGGGATCAATCACGGGCACCCCAAATTGCTCGGCAACCCGGTAGCCGAAATCGGTGGCCCCCAGCTTGGGAAACGAAAGCGCGCCGGTGGCCATCACCAGGGACTCGCAGGCGAAGTCGCCATGACTGGTTTTCAACAGATAACGGGGTTCACGGTCCGTGCGTTCAATCTCATGGATCCGGCATCCCGTTTTCAAATGCACCCCTGCGCGCCGGCATTCGGCACGGAGCAACTCGACGATCTCACGCGATGAGGTGCGACAAAAAAGTTGGCCCAGGGTCTTTTCATAAAACGCAATCCCGTGCTCCCGAACAAGCTCAATGAACTGATCGGCCGGGTAGCGCGAAAGCGCCGACCGACAAAAGTGGGGATTGGCGGACAGGTAATGTTCGGGACCGACATCGAGGTTGGTGAAATTACAGCGGCCGCCCCCTGAAATCAGGATTTTTTTTCCGATGCGTTCGTTATGTTCCAGAACCAACACCGAGCGATGGCGCAACCCCGCGGTCCGCGCGCCCATCAAGCCCGCGCCGCCGGCTCCAACAATCACCACATCAAACTGCTCAGTCGAGTTACTCAATCCCTGGAAAACCATCTAGCCACCAGTTCCCTTGCCTCAAGGCAACAGTCAAAAAAACTCAATCCATTCACAACCCATCACTCACCATACAAGTTGTGATGAATTTGAAACAGCGGACCAACCCAGGCACCACCATCTTCTTGGTCGTGGTCTCGGAATGGACATTCTGATCAAATCCATTCACCTGCCTGGTCATCGGGGACCGCACACATGTCTCGATTAGACCACCCAATTGTCATCACTCAAAGGAGACATCCATCACGCTGATCTCTCGTTTTAATTCACCTGGTCAAAACGAGAATGGTCAAGGCTCTCAATCTCCTCTCCACGCGCGGCGATAGGGGCAACGATAAGGATGATTCATTAATTTCTCCAAGAATTTCCGTCGCCCCAAAAGATGCGCCTTCCTCAAGGTGGCATACATCGCGCTCCTATCGTGCCGATCGGAACGAGTAACAGCCGCTGGTGAGGGGGGCTCCAACCTTTTGGAACGGCCCGGGGTAACAACACCAAGCCCTGAATCAATCTGCACGGTCTCCTTAAAAAGATGGAGTCGAAGGAAAAGAAAAAGGTTCTAGCGGAATGCCAACCGGATTCAAAACCAAACAACAACCCTCCTGTCTTTTCAAGCCATCAGATTTACCAGGAAAAACCAGCGTCTGGGAACCAACCAAAACTTGTCGTCATCGGAAACGGTATGGTCAGTTTCCGATTTCTCGAGCGCCTGACCAGCGGTGCACCAAAGTCACAATACCAAATAACAGTTTTCGGAGGGGAATCCCATCCCGCCTACGATCGCGTCACCCTCACGGACTTCTTTCGCAACAAACCTCCCGAAAAACTACAACTCGCAAACAAGGATTGGTATCGAGAACGTCACATTGAGCTCTTTACCGGCGATCCGGTCACCTCCATCGACACCGAGAAAAAATCGGTTTCCACTCGATCGGGTATCATCCGCGCCTACGATCGACTCGTCATTGCGACGGGCTCGGCCCCTATCATCCCTCCCATTCTGGGATGCAACCTTCCTCGGGTCTTTGTCTACCGGACCCTGGAGGATGTGAAGGCAATCCGCGATCAGGCGAAGTTCTCACACCGGGCAGCTGTGATTGGAGGAGGTCTACTGGGACTCGAAGCGGCGGATGCTCTCAAGGAACTCGGGCTCAGGACCCATATCATTGAAAGGAGCGTCAGTCTCATGTCCAGACAGCTCCCGATCCCTGGGGCTAAGGTACTGGAAACTCAACTCAAGAACCGCGGGTTTCTCGTTCATCTGAATCAGCACACCCAGTCCATTCGAGAACAGGGTCAGAATCTCATTATCGAATTCCGAAACGATCAAGCGCTTTTAGTTGATATGGTGGTGATCGCTTCTGGCGTACGTCCCACCGACGGACTGGCCCGAAAAACCGGATTGAGCATCTCGAAACGCGGTGGCATCGAAGTCAACGACTCACTGGAGACCTCTCTGCCCACAATCGCAGCCATTGGAGACTGCGCCAGTCACCGTGGCATCTCCTACGGTCTCGTCGGCCCGGGGTATGCCATGGCAGATACCCTCGCAGCCAGACTTAATGGACAACCAGATCAATTCTCAGGAAGTCCATTCTCGACACAACTTAAACTGATCGGTGTTTCAGTTTCGACCCTCGGCGATTTCAACGGTCAAGGTGAGCATCTCGAGTTCGCAAGCAAGGAAGTATTTCGTCAACTCTTGATCCGTGATGGACGACTGGTTGGAGCCACCATCGTTGGCGACTACAATGAGATCAACAGGCTCAAACAAGCCATTGATCGCCGACAGAGAATCTGGCAATGGGAAAAGGTTCGTTTTCGTTACAGCGGCAATATCTGGGCCACCCATCAGGAACTCGCAGTCTCCCTGTGGCCTCCCAACGCAATCGTCTGCAACTGCCTCCGAGTGAACCGAGCCTGTCTCAGTCAACACCTACAAAATCAAACAGCCTCCACCGTCGAGGATCTGACCCGGATCACCGGGGCATCTTCCGTCTGCGGATCCTGCAAACCCCTTCTCGCGAATCTTGTCGGGACTCCCATCACAACACTTCCCGTTAAGGGCTATCGGGGACTCGCAATCGCTTCGGTAGTGAGCGTCATTGCCGCCCTTGTCATTTTGCTTCTCCCACCAATCCCCAACTCGACCTCCGTGATAACCCCCTCGATTGATTTCCTCTGGACCGATTCCTTTTCGAGGTTTGTCAGCGGGTACTCACTCGCCGCTCTCTTCGCCTTGAGCCTGCTTCTGTCACTCCGCAAACGGATCAAAAGGATTCAATTCGGAAACTTCGGCTACTGGAGAGCCCTGCATGCATCTCTGGGAGTCCTTTGCTTGTTTGTTTTAATCACCCATACCGGACTCCGGTTGGGAGAAAATCTTAACTTCCTCCTCATGGTCAATTTCCTGGCACTGGCTGTGGCCGGCGCCCTGGCAGGGTTTGTCAATTCACTCGAAGCGCGCCTGAGCTACCCCTTAATCAAACGCCTCAGAGGCTTCAGCACCCTCCTCCACATCGTTCTCTTCTGGCCACTGCCCGTACTCGTTTTTTTCCATGCTTTTAAAGCTTACTACTACTGATCACCGGTGAATTCATTTCTCCCATGGTTGCTTTGGATCGCAGTGACGATTGGACTGATCGTCTACTTCGCCTTCCGTCTTCAATCAAACGATCAAAGCCTCTTTCTCCCTGGACCTACCACCGACGGTCATTACCAAATCGAATTGGATTGCCAGGCCTGTCATACCCCAATGATGGGAATCAAGGAACAAGCTTGCTTGGATTGCCATGGTGCCGATCTGGAAGCCGCCAACGATTCCCATCCCAAGAACAAGTTTACGGACCCCCGAAACGCCGATCGCCTAGAAAAGCTGGACGCTCGGAAATGCATTACCTGTCACATCGAGCATCGCCCGGATCAGACTCACGAAATGGGGCTCACCCTGCCCGAAGACTACTGTTTCCACTGCCATGAAGAGATCGCTAAGGAACGTCCGAGTCACGAAAACTATGGGTTTCAATCCTGCGCTAATGCCGGATGCCACAACTTTCACGACAATTCGGCCCTCTACGAAGACTTTCTGCTTAAGCATCTGGATGAACCCGACTTCAAACCGAACGTCACACTGCCCCCCAGACGGGATCTCAAAGCCGAACTTCAGGAGGATCAACTCATCGAATTCTTTCGCCCGCTGACCATAGCGGATGCCAATCATCATGAGAATCTGGAATCAGAACGTTCGGCCACCATTGAAGATTGGGCGAATAGCTCTCACGCCCGGGCCGGGGTTAACTGCACCGACTGCCACGCGACGCTTTCCGAGTCGGGACAAACTCTGTGGACCGACACCGTCAATCATACTGGGTGCAGAGACTGTCATGAAAACGAGACAAAGGGCTGGATGAAAGGCCGACACGGAATGCGCCAATCCCGTCACCTCGCGCCGATGACACTCGGTCAGGCACGGCTCGAGATGAAACCGGGTCGACACCACGAATCCTTAAGCTGTAATTCCTGCCACGAATCACACGCTTTCAACTCCGAGAAGGCAGCTGTCACTGCCTGCATCTCATGCCACGACGACGACCATTCCCGAGCCTATTTCCAGTCACCTCACTATCAACTCTGGCAAAATCAAGTCTCAACTCCGGACCAGCCTGAAACCGGTGTGTCTTGCGCGACATGCCACCTTCCCCGCGTCTCCCGTCAGGATCCAGACGGCACAGTCCGTTTCCATATCGAGCACAACCAGAATTGGAATCTAGAACCGAACGAAAAGATGATTCGATCCGTGTGCCTTCAATGTCACGGACTTCAATTCTCCATCGATTCGTTAGCTGATCCGCTACTCATTCGATCAAATTTTCTCGGACGACCATCGCGTCATATCGAAAGCCTCGAACTGGCACGGCGACGGATCGAGAAAACTCAAAAATAAGCAATAACAAAACCTATACTATGAAACGAGTCCATCACCGATACAAAAATACTATCAAAGGCCTCTTACTCGCGACGACGAGTGCGCTGGTCGCCTGTTCTAGTGGTTCTTCCTCCTCCAAACCAGCAACTCAAAGCGGCGTCAGCCCTCAAACAATGGCGGATGCCTTGCACGCCGTGATGGAATCAGATCGCACGGTCTACACCAAGAAGGTGGTCAATCGATTAGCCAATGAACAGAACATCATCAAGGCAAGTGAACACTGGGAGGATGACAAAGCACTCCCGTTGCCCGCACAAATGTTCCGAATGGGTGCCGAGATGGTGACGGAGAAAAACGTCGGGTTTACCTATGGCCTGCTCTCCAAATGGCCAGTAAATAAACAACATGCCCCCAAAACTGACGTTGAGATTAGGGGACTCGACTTCATCGACTCCAATGGGGGTACCACTCCTTTTTACGGTGAGGAAGAATTGGGTAATCAAAAATACTTCACCGCGATTTATGCTGACGTCGGGGTCGCGACGGCTTGCGTAAAATGTCACAACGAACACAAAGATAGTCCCCGAACCGATTTCAAGATTGGTGACGTCATGGGGGGAATTGTCATTCGCATTCCCCTCAATTCATAACCTTAACGACCTTCATAACAAAGCGCCTCAAAGTACCGATTCATCGTGCCAACGACTGGACGTTACCTTCTCTTGTTGATGCTCATTGTCTCCTGTGACAATCCATCATCAAGGTTGGGAACAAATCCCGAGGAGGCAGTAACGTTCCAGCCGATCGATGTGAGCAACTTACCAAGGCCTTTGGATCCTGTCCTCGCCAAGGGACAGGATATTTATATCCAGTACTGCGGTCGATGTCATCAAATTGGAAAAGCAGGGGCTCCCCGCACCGGGAAGAAATCCGATTGGTCGACCCGAAGCCGTAAGGGCTTAGACCTCCTCATTAAACACGCCATCGAGGGCTATGAAAGCCCCTCTGGAAACGAGATGCCCCCCCGTGGAGGAGAAAAAACACTATCGGACACAGAGGTGGCTGCGGCGGTTAAATTAATGCTACACCTCAGTATTGGGAACACGGATCAATAGAAGACCTCTAAACAATCGTAATCACCTAAAGTCCATCAGTCACCCATTATGACAGCAAAACAAATCGAACTCGTCCAATGCAGTTGGAGCAAAGTCGTGCCGATCGCAGATCAAGCAGCCAAGTTATTCTACGGGAAACTTTTTGAGCTCGATCCCAGCTTAAAACCCCTCTTCAAATCAGACATTGAGGAGCAAGGTCGCAAATTGATGCAAATGATAAACACTGCAGTTGGTTCTCTCACCAAGTTGGAGGAACTTATCCCTGCAGTTCAAGCACTCGGTAAACGCCATTCTTCCTACGGAGTCATAGACGAACACTACGCTACCGTCGGCAGTGCGCTCTTGTGGACGCTTGAAAAAGGTCTTGGCGAGGCATTCACCCCTGAAGTCAATGAAGCTTGGACAGAAACCTATAACGTCCTGGCAACCACCATGAAAACAGCAGCCGCTGAGCTCGTTACGCAATGAGGCATCAAGGACGTCTTATTCCTCTCAATGCATCCCTCGACAGACCGCTTCCACAGCGTGTTGCATGAAACAGAGATAAAGTGCCGGCTCCCGTCGCTGGGGAGCCGGCACTCTTCATGATCCATCCACTCACCGAATCTAAGTCTATTAGTATCGGCGATACTATCACAGCATACAGGCTTCTTACTATTATCCCGCCCACCGTAGCAGTGCCCGAAAACCCACTTGAGAGTAACTCCGGCCTTCCTCCCCATCAACCAAATGCTGCCATCGGCCAATGGCGACACCAAGAAACGAATTCGTAGGAGGCCCCTCCCCAGTGGGTTTGTTGGTATCATGGGCCCTCGGTCCCGAGGATATCGTCTATGAAAAACTCAATCGCTCGGAGGGTTAAATCAGAATCAAAGTAATTGATGAAACAGTGAATCTGGGGTGGTTGAGACGACCGTAGCCTAGGGACGAAGCAATCCGACGATGGTGCGGAATTTTCTGGGATTGTTGCCGGGGTTTTGATTGCCTGAATTTCCGGCACCCTGATCCCACAGTTTCGGATCGAATGCTGCTTTGGTGGAGGAGAATGAGACATGCAGATCACCCCATAGGGCATTGATGCCGATCGGATTCTTAGCCGTCGTGTGGGGACGGCTGGCTTCGGTGTGAATCAAATCCGTCACAATGGAGCGATGGGCCACCAACTGGGTCGATCGTTCCGCCACCAACCGCCATTCTTCCCTGCCTTCTTGAGGTGGGATTCGGGGAGGGGTGTCCGATTGGGGATAATAGACGTAGTTCCCTCGAACCCGCCCGCCAAACACCATGGGCCATGGCGTTTCCTCGCTTTGATACCATCTCATTTCCATGTGGACCGGAAGCGATCTGATCTCGCGAAGTCCAGGGTCATAGAATATCTTTCCCGAGTCAATAAACTGAGGAAACAGGTAGCCAAGGTTGAAAGGAGTGTTGAGATCCGCGGTCCGGCCGTCAGGCCCAAGGAATAGTTGATAGCCGAGCCATGGATGGGAGCCTGACACCTTTTCTGGGTTGAAGAGCGCAGGAGGCAATCGATCTTCATTCTCGTCGGCATAGAGTGAAAGGCCGATGCCAATCTGGCGAAGGTTACTCATGCAACTCGTGAGTTTTGCCCGGTTTTTCGCGGAGCCCAGGGCAGGCAAGAGCATTCCGGCCAGGATCGCGATAATGGCAATCACGACGAGCAGCTCAATGAGGGTGAATCCCAAATCATCTTTATCGTTGGACAAAGGGAACGTCGGATGCGGATGACGGTTGGCTTTCATGGTGCTTCTATTGGACACTTAGGGATCAATCAGAGATCTCGTCAACAGAAATCAATGGCCCGAAGGTGTTGATGAACGGATCTCGCTAATGGATTGACAAGCCTCCGTTCTCTGCGCTGCTTCGGGCACGCGGTTTCCCATTAACACCCGCCCTCCCCTTTTTGGTTCAACCTCAATGGAAAGAATAAAGAAGGCTTGTCATGGTTGGGATGGACTCGTTCACATCGTCCCGGGAGTTTTAAGTCTTTCGCCTTGCGGGACTTCCACCCCGCCAGCAACAAACCCTTGGGACGATACTTTCCCATAAGCAGTATTATCACCTTTATTGAGATTGACTTCTCACCCAAGGCAGGTTCCCGAGGGACCGGCATGAGGCAGATAATCGTGCTGCTTTGAATTCGCCGAGAAAAAATGCGGAGAGCTGTTGGGTTGCCTCGGCCTAATTACCAACGACGGTGGCGGCCTGCGATTGTTCCTCTTCACTGGGCCCACCATTGGGGAAAGCATGGCTGCGTCTGAAGCCGATTTAGGAGGGACTCGACAGCCTCGGCCCAGATTCCCGGCACCCCCACAACGGTGCCCCGGTTGAACCCGCAATCAAATCACACGAATCATTCCCCTCGCCACCCTGACCCTGTATTGGGGTAGTGATCGCGGAGGTGGACCAGCCAGGACCCGACCGTCTTCAGCACTGAAGTAACCTTGATGACATGGACAGACCAACTGACCCCTAGCTTTCGAAAAGTGAACCGGGCACATCAGGTGCGTACAACTCTGACTGAAGGCGACGTAGCGGCCGGACTCCAAACGGATCAGAATGGCGGGCGACGCCTGATTCGGGTAGTTAAAGAGACGGTAGTCGCCGGGCCCCAGTTCCCCTTCTTTGGCCACATCAATTCCCTCACTACGGGGCCCTCTCAAGGCTGACCACAACCCATCGGCCCTCTGGATGAAGGCTCCCATCAGCATCCAAAGGGAAGAGAAACCCAGAAATCGCAACAAGTTTCTGCGAGAAACTCGATGTTCTTCACTTTGTTTGATCGGATACTCCCGTTTCCAACAGGGACCACTCGTTGACGAATCTTGATTCATGGAGCTGATTTTCAGTACCGAACACCGATCGGCAATTACACGGGAGTCCCATCGGATTCCGGATGGGCAATCACGTCCTCGTTCCATATCGCGTTATCTGCAGCATCGGGAACTCCCGCGCGGGCGAGTGAGAGGGGATCCCTCTCCTGGGCTTCCCAAGGCAGAAAATCAGCCACATCGAACGGGAACGATTTCACCTCGGGCGCGGTCATCAGGTTTACCTTGGTTTTCACTTTTTGCCCCCCGAAATCGAATTCATTGATGGGTTGTTCGGTTCGATGTTTTTCGATGTATTCACGAGGTCCGTAGTAGAGAGCACCGCTTGGACAGACAGTAGCGCACATCGGTTTCTTACCGACACTGGTGCGGTCGTAACACATATCGCACTTCATCATCAGCTCGAACTCAACCTTCATTTTGGGAACGCCGAACGGACAGGCCATGACACAATTGGAACAGGCCACGCAGCGGGGTTTGGCGGCACTCATCACCACCCCATTATCGTCCTGTTTGATCGCATCCGCCGGACAAACTTTCGCGCAGGTGGGATCCTCACAGTGCATGCAAACGACAGGGGCCGTCTGGACGCTGGCCGAACGGTCGACGAACTCCAGATGAATCATCGGGGTACCACGATGGGTGCCACATTCGCCACAGGCCTGAACGCAGGCCTGGCAGCCAATGCATCTTGATTGGTCGACAAAAAACTCGTAGTTCGCTTCCATCTAATTCATTTTCGGATTTGTCTTGCCCTCAAGCTTTTCAATGCGACAGGCGCAGACCTTGAATTCAGGAATCTTCGAGATCGGATCGAGCGCCCGATTCGTCAGTTGGTTGGCTGCTTTTTTTCCTGGCCAATGATAAGGAATAAAGATGGTATCCGGCCTGATACTTTTAACAATTTGAGCAGGCAAAGACATCGACCCCCGTCTGGTTACTACGCGAATGACCTCCCCATCAAACACCCCGAGACGAGCCGCCAATAAGGGATGGATCTCACATAACGGTTCGGGGTATTGATCAACCAATCCGCCGATTCGACGAGTCTGAGTCCCACTCAAGTACTGAGAAACCACCCGTCCGCTGGTAAAAAAGATCGGGTAGTCATGATCAACGTCCTCCGCTGGAGGGCGATAATCAAAGGCGTGGAACCTCGCTCTGCCATCTGAATGAAAAAACTTTCCTCCCTCGAAAAGCCGAGGCGTACCGGGATGATCTGTTGTCGGGCATGGCCAAAAGACCCCCATATTGGCTTCGATCTTGCCATAGCTCATGCCCCCGTAATCGATCGGACCACCTTGAGAAGCTTTCGTTAATTCGTCGAAGATTTGCTCCGAATTGGAAAAGTCGAAGTGGTCCCCTTTTCCCAGCCGATCGGCGAGATCGCAGATGATCTCCCAATCTCTTCGGGCATTGCCCGCCGGGGGAACGGAGTTTCGCAGACGGACACAACGTCCTTCACCAGTCGTAACCGTCCCTTCGTCCTCTTCCTGCAAGGATCCTGCGAGAACGATATCGGCATATCGAGCAGTCTCACTCATGAAGAAGTCAATCGCCGCGAAGAATTCCAGTTTCTCCAGGGCCTTGCGGGTTCGTTTTGAATCCGGAATCGACACCAGTGGGTTGAAGCTGATCGAAATCAATCCCTTAATCTTACCATCCTCGATATCGTTGATAATCTCACAAGCGGTCAACCCTTCCCCCGGGAGTTCCGATTCCGGGAGCCCCCAGAATTCGGCAATCTCGTTTCGATGTCCCTGATCGTTGATATCCCGCCCGCCGGGGAGCTGGTTGCATCGCTGTCCATGTTCCCGGCCGCCCTGACCATTTCCCTGCCCGGTAATTGTTCCATACCCACTGCCAGGCTTGCCAATTCGACCGGTGGCCAAGACCAGATTGATGTAACTGAGAACATTTTCAACACCCTTGGTGTGGTGCTCGATCCCCCGCGCATGGAGCAGCATCGAGGTCTCCGCCAAGCCCCAAAACTCGGCTGCTTTTGCAATGGTGGCCGCCGGCACACCGGTTATTTTCTCGGTCAAACTCGGCGTATACTTTTCGACCAGTTCGCGAGTAGCTTCAAACCCATTCGTATGATCTTCAATGAATCTCTCGTCGATCCAATCGTTCTTGATCAATTGATGGAGAAGACCATGCGCCAAGGCACTGTCCCGTCCCGGACGGACAGGGAGGAACAAGTCGGCCGTCCGAGCGATCGGCGTGATTCGGGGGTCAATCACGATGATCTTGGCACCGTTGTCGCGTGCGCGCCAAACGTAATCGGTCAGGATCGGAAAGCACTCTGCCAGATTCGTACCCGTCAAAATGATCACTTTTGCGTTGGGAATATCGCTCCAAGGATTCGCAGCCCGGTCCACCCCAAATGCCATCTTGTTGGCAGCACCCGCGCTCACCATGCAAAGCCTTCCATTATAGTCAATGTTGGCCGTACCCAAGGCAACCCGGGCAAACTTCCCGTTCAAATATGCCTTCTCATTGGTCATCGACGCCCCCCCAAGAAACGCAAAAGCGTCTTTACCGTATTTGGATTGAATTCGACGAACCGCATCGGCGGTTTGATTCAGAGCCTCGTCCCAATTCGCCTCCCGATAACCGTTCTCAGTCCGGATCAAAGGATCCACCAGACGGTCCGGATGCTCGTTCTGTAGATAACGTTTGACCCCTTTGGGACACAGTTTTCCCTGGTTGACCGGAAACTCCTCCCAGGGTTCAAAGCCAATGACTTTGTCATCTTTGACCTTGAGCTGAATGCCGCATTGGACCCCGCAGAAACAACAATGGGTCTTCACGAGTTTGTCGGGTTCCCGCGAGTCCCATCCGTTCACCGGCGTATCGTTCGGGGTGGGCCCGTATTGAGCGATATATTCTTCTTCGGAGTAAATCAGTGAAGCCATAAAAAAAGATTCCCCGTTTATCGTCCAAGAAGTCGACCTTGATTGACGGCAAACATCTTCCGGCGGCATCGGGGACAAATCTCTTGGTAGTGGACGCTGCCCTTCTGGGTTCGAAACTGGTAGTTGAAGCCCAGTTGCTCGAGAACCGTTTTCAAATCATCGACATGCATGCGGGACGCAAACGGTCGGTTACAGCATCGACACCTCGCCTGAGCACCGGTTCCCCCCTGTTTTTGGTAGAGGGAAACACAGAGTGCGACCAAGCGCTGGAACATATGGAAAAGTTTTCCAAACGGGATGTAGATGAGCAGTGCCAATACGGAAAGCATGTGTACAAAGGCCATGAAGCCGTGACCATGACCTGACAAGAACTTGTAACTGACCGTCAACATCAGCCCGGTTGCGGTGACTGCTAGAATTAGAATCAGAGGCAAGATATCCTCCGCGAAAGTCTGAACCGCTTTTTCACCGGCATCGGTGGCACGGCGAAATGCGGCCATGATCAAACCGACCATAACGATCACCGCGGAGACATTGAGGAGATTAAAGATGATCGCAGCTTTCAGCCCATGGACTGAGAACTGATCGACCTGAAATCCGAAAAGATGAGCACGGTAAAGCTCCGCATCATCCGGCGACGTCGTGAAGTGTACCCAGCCAAAAACCAGCGGAAAGGTGATGGCAAACGCCAACGTCGATCCCCCCGAGAGACAGAGGTGCATGATCCAGCGATAAAGGCTTCTTCGGCGAATGAAGCCTTGTGCCACAACTTTCGAGCTGACCGCCCGTCCCAACGTCGCGACCCCGGTCACTCCACTTGACCGAGAAGGCGATTTCGTCTCCACCTCTTGCTTCAAGCTTTGGTTGGATTGCGCATCGGTCAATCGGTCCGAGGATTCATAGGTGGCAGGCAATCGACCCACCAAGATTTGGAAGGCACGAACAAAATAGGTTCGTGAAGGGGGACGTTGATACCAAAGATGAAACCGGTAGCCGACCGCAAAGGCCGCCAAAATGGAACCAAGGGCATACGTCGTGAGAGCCGGATCAAAGTGACGCAGTCCACGCGATCCCAATAAGATCGATGAGGCAATGAGACTCGCACTGGCCAACCCTGCAGTTACCGCGTTCTTGTTCATACCGGATTCTTAGTAAACATCCCGTTGATAGCGCTTCTGCTTTTTCAAAGTCTTGACGTAATCAGCCGCCTGCTGTTCGTTCATCCCCCCTTCTTCCCCCACGATTTCATGGAGCGCTTGATCAACATCCTTCGCCATTCGGGAAGCATCGCCACATACGTAGAAAAAGGCACCGCGTTCAAGCCATTGATACAACTCCTGGGACCGTTGCTTCATCCGATGCTGAACATAGATCTTCATCTCAAAATCACGGGAAAAAGCGGTATCCAATTCGTTCAATGCCCCGCTCTCCTTCCATTGCAGGATCTCATCTCGATACAAAAAATCGGTCCTCTCGTGTTGATCCCCGAAAAAGAGCCAGCTTCGTCCGGAAGCCCCCATCGACACCCGTTCTTCCATGAACGCTCGAAACGGAGCGATCCCGGTTCCCGGGCCTACCATGATCAGGTCGGCGTTGGGATCTTCGGGAAGACCAAAATTAGGGTTTTTGTGAACGAATACGGGAACCGGTTGATCCCCCACTCGTTCGGCCAGGTAGGTCGATGCCACCCCATTTCGATTCCGCTCGTGGGACCGGTAGCGGACGGCAGCGACGGTGAGATGCACTTCACCCGGGTGCGCCTTCGGACTCGATGAAATCGAGTAAAGCCGGGGAGCCATCTTTTTAAGGACGCCAAGTAGATCGAGCGGATTGCTGATGCACCCGGGAAACTGGAGCATTAGGTCAATGAGCTCGCGGCCGTAGACAAATTCATTGAAGGCTTTCCGAGCATCCGGATTCAACAACCTATTAATCTCAGGATCGTTAATCAGGGGCGCCAGCCGCTGTAGCACGGGCCGGGTAATCAAGCGGATTTCGTAGTTTCTGATCAGGGCGGCTCGTAACGTCGTGTCGTCCCCCGTGTGAATCCTCACCGTCTCCTCACCGTCAAAATTCATTGCCCTCAAAAGATCCTCAACCAATAAAGGACAGTTAGTCGGAAACACACCCAGCGCGTCACCCACCTCGTATTCCAACCCCGAATCCTGCAACGACAGCTCAACGTGACGGGTTTCCTTACCAGAGCCTTCAAGATTCAAGTTCAGGTTGCGAAGCAACTTCGCGGGAAAGGGGGTGTGCTTTGAGTATTTGGGCTCCGCCTCCATCTCCTCGGGTTTCCCCCTACCGTTGCCTATCAAATGAGTGCGGTCCGTTTCGGATCCGCTTAACGCTTCCAGAGCCGGGATCACCCCACCGATCCATTGCTCATAAGGTTCCTCGTAATCAACATCGCAGTCGATCCGGTCGTAGATTCGACGAGCCCCGAGTTCCTCAAAACGAAGATCGAAATCCTTACCACACTTGCAGAACGCTTCGTAATTCGTATCGCCAAGTGCCAAGACCGAGAAGTTGATGTGATCCAATCGAGGTGCCTTGTCGCTGTGGAGCCATGCGTGAAAATCCTTGACGGTATCAGGGGGATCCCCCTCGCCATAAGTGCTGGTCAAAAGGAGCACGTTGGAGGCCTCAGCCAATCGACCGGTCTTCAACTCACCAATGTCGATCACCTCAGGAACAAACCCGATTGACTTGAGTTTCTTACCCGTCTGTCGAGCCAGCATCTTGGCCCCTCCCGTCTGGGTTCCATAGAGAATGGTGACCGGTGCCACAGAGGACAAAGAACCCGTTTCCGGCTCTGAATGAACCGTTGCTCCGGTTGAAAAGCATCCGGCAAGAAAGCCATTGAGCCAGGCTCGTTGCTCAGGCGTGAAAGGAGCGCTCTCCGGAATCTGCGGCGCTTGGAAGCCCCCCCCCTCCACCGTGGTGGCGACAGACAGACGCCCACTGACTTCCGATCTACCCATCTTCGTATCCGCACCCATAAACTATCCCATCTCACCAAAGAGCTCCTGCAGTTCGCCAATCTCGTGACGACGAGTGAACTCGTTGAAGGTTTCTCCTCTGTTTCTCCGAGCTTGATATACCCTAACCATGTTCTCAATAAGAGCGGGTAACTGCTCGAAGATGATGCCCTTGAAGAGTTCCCGCCCAATTGCTTGGTCATCGTCACAGCCGCCACCGACCAGCACGTGATAACCTTCTGACTTTCCCCCTGCGGGCCCGGTGACGACGGCCCCCAACAACCCGATATCACCGATGTAATGCTGGGCACAGGAATGCGGGCAACCGGTCAAGTGAATATTGATCGGCAAATCGATCGTTAATTTCGATTCGAGATGACGAATCAATGCGGCCCCCTGACCTTTGGTATCGGTCGCGGCATAGCGGCAACCAACCCTTCCGGTACAGGCCACAACGCCCGCCCGAAAGCTTGTCGCTCGAATATCGAGCCCGAGCGATCTAAGACGGCGCGTGACCTGGTTTACTTGGTTTTCCTGGATGCCAGGGAGCAGAATATTTTGCCAAACCGTCGTGCGAATCTCACCCACCCCGTAACGATCGGCAAGGTCGGCAACCCCCTCCATCTGCCTCGCGGTCATCCGCCCCACAGGAAGGAGTACCCCGAGATAATCAAGCCCCTTTTGTTTCTGACGGTGGATGCCGATGTGAGCGTGCCGGATGGGGGGATGAGCCTCCTGCATCTTTGCATCCACGGCGCGTCCCAAAGGAAACGCCAACTTGGTCTCGACATGTTCCAGGAATTTTTTCATTCCCAAGCGGTCGGTCACGTACTTCAATCGAGCCTTTTTTCGGTTGGTTCGATCTCCCATTTCGTTAAACACTCGAAGAATCGCCGCCGCAACGGCCACACACTCCTCCGGCTTGACGAGCACCTCAGCATCCTCTCCAAATTGACGATGCCCCGTAATCCCGGAAAGCAACATCCGGAAATAGACCCCAGGGCTCATCGACTGCCCGTCACTGATTCTCACCGCTTTGAATCCGATATCGTTGGTATCCGAAACCACGCTAATCGCCCCCCCCCCATCAAAACAGATATTGAACTTACGCGGCAGACCGAACAGGTCACGATGATTGGCGATGTAGTACTGCATCGCCTTGGCCAGCGGTCGAACATCGATGAGCTCCTGAGGATCAAACCCGGCCGTCGGTGACGCGGTAATGTTTCGGACGTTATCACAGCCCGAACCTTTGGAGGAAAGCCCGACCTCGGCAAGCTTGAGAAGGCAATTGATCGAATCACCTGGCTTGATCTCCCGGATCTGGATATTGCCCCGAGTGGTGACGTCTCCGTAACCACCGCCCCAGTCGCGAGCGATTTCAGCCAACCCACGGAGTTGGTGGGATAGAAGCACGTTCCCCGGGATCCTAACCCGCATCATGTAGGCATCCTGAGCAGGAGCGACGTAAAACAGGCCGCTGAACTTCCACCGGTAAACGTCGCCCGCTTCGGGAAACCGAGACTGGCGAGCGTACTCCACAATGCGATCATAGATATCCAGGGGATTCTGTTCGTGTTTGAGCAGTTCCTCCTTGCTTAAATCCTCAAGAGGAACCCCCCACCAAGTCTCGTCTGAAGATTCCGGGGGAAGGGCTTCGTTCCCTCGGATCGCTTCCGACGGTGACGGCGTAATCCGTCCTTCAACCGTCGTCCCGACAAAGGGATGCTGTTTCACTGCCGCGAAGAAGCCTTCGAGGTACTGCTTCTGAACATCACTGAATGACTGATCGACCATTTTGTTCATGCTCACGTTACGCAATCATATTCCGGGTCTGACTTGCCTTGCGCTCGATATGACCCCGCTGGCTTGCTGACCCTGTCGATCAAGATTCACTCTGTTCCCTTGATTCTCCCTCGAACCCATGAGTTCAATGACATTTTCACCTCGGGCCACGTTGATCTGGGTGTGAATGTCGACCTCTCCCTTAAATTGTCCTCGACGATGAGAGCGTTCACTCAGGTATTCGATGAGATACTCGCGCATGGGGTAATAGTCCGGGTGCTCAAGCACTTCCTTTCGATCCCGAGGACGAGGGAACCGAACTCGGAGGATATCACCCACTTCCGCTTCCGGACCATTGGTCATCATCACGATTCGATCGGCAAGAAACAGGGCTTCGTCGACGTCATGAGTCACCATCACCGCAGTAATGCTGTTCCGATTCCATAACGCAATGAGTACTTGCTGCAGCTCATACCGGGTCAGCGAATCGAGCATTCCGAAGGGCTCGTCGAGCAGCAGCATCCGAGGCGAAAGGGCAAAGGCCCGGGCAATACCAACCCGCTGACGCATGCCTTGCGACAGCTCTCCGGGTTTCTTGTGCATCGCATCGGCCAACCCCACTACAGAGAGGTAGTATTCAACAATTTGATGCCGCTCCAGTTTACTCGCCGTATAATACACCTGCTCGGCACCAAGCATGACGTTCTCATACGCGGTCAGCCATGGGAGCAAACTGGGCGATTGGAAAACAACACCTCGGTCGGGCCCCGGCCCGGCTAACTCCTTGCCCCCAAGAATGATAACCCCTTCGGTAATCGGGTTGAGACCCGCGAGCATTGACAAGACTGTTGACTTGCCGCATCCCGAATGGCCGATCAAACAAATGAACTCGCCCTCCTCAATCCTGAGGTCGAAATCCTTGACAATCACGGCCGGCCCTTTCGGAGTCGGATAAGTTTTACCAAGCCCATTGATGTCGCAGAAGCAACTCATACGCTCACCTCAATGTTCTCATTTTTGAGCTCACTTCGACGGCGGGGTGTTTTCCGCCCCCCCATCATCCTAGGTCGGTTCAAGTCTTCCGGAAGGATGTCCGGAAGGACCAGTTTTCTGGTCAGCGTGGTTCTTCCCTCTTTTTTGCCACCCTCACCCAACAAATAGTCAAGCACCTCACGTCTGATTTCCTTGTATCGTTCATTATGATTGACTGCTTTACGGTCCCGGGGTCTTGGAATATCGATTGTGACAACGGGCCCCAGTGTTGCCCTGGGGCCTGCACTGAGGGGAATAATCCGATCGGCAAGCAGAATGCCTTCATCGACATCGTTGGTGATCAATACGACTGTTTTCCGTTCCTCCTCCCAGATTCGCCCGATTTCGTCCTGAAGCGTGGCGCGAGTCAGCGCATCCAATGCGCTAAGAGGCTCGTCCAGCAACAAGATCTTCGGATTCATCGCCAGCGCACGAGCCACCGAAACACGTTGACGCATCCCCCCGGACAGTTCATTCGGCCGTTTCCCTAATGCCGGTAAAAGATTCACCTTCTCCACGTGTTGTTCGATCCAATCTTTCCGTTTCGCTTCGGGCCATGTCCGATACAACTGATTCACCGCCAACCCAACGTTTTCGTATACGGTCAGCCAGGGAAGCAGTGAATAGTTTTGGAAAACGATCGCGCGATCTGGGGAGGGCTCGTTGACCACCTCACCCTTTAACGTCACGGATCCCTTGTCTGGAGTCAGCAATCCCGCCATCAGGGAGATCAACGTTGTCTTGCCTGCGCCCGAATAACCAACGATCGCAACAAACTCCCCCTCGCGGATGTCGAGATTGATGTCCTCAAGAATCTCGGAGCGTTGGGGACCACTGCCGAACCCCTTGCTCACCCCTTTCAATTTCAAGAACGTCGACGTTCCGCTTCCTTTATGATCCATTCTCTTTTCCCCGTTCATCCGATCAAATCGCTTCACCGAAACTTACTAACTGTTGAAGGCTGAGCATGACCGTATCGAGCGCAAATCCAATCACCCCGATGGTGAATACGGCGACCATGATCATCGAAAGCGTTTCGCTACTGCCGTTCTGGAACATGTCCCACACAAATTTCCCAAGCCCGGGGTTTTGCGCTAACATTTCGGCAGCAATCAATACCATCCAACCGACGCCCAAAGAGAGCCGCAACCCAGTGAACACCAACGGCAAGGACGCAGGTAAAACCACCTTGGTGATTTTGGTCACCCAACTCAGCTTCAAAACGCGTGCGACGTTGATAAAATCCTTATCCGTTGAGGCAACCCCCACCGCCGTATTGACCAGCGTCGGCCAGAGCGAACAGAGGGCGACGGTGATGGCAGAGTTAATAAAGGATATCTCGAACATCGGATCGTCGGACACGTAAAGCGCCCCGACGACGATCATCACGATCGGGAGCCAGGCCAGAGGAGACACCGGCTTGAAGATTTGAATCAATGGATTGATCGCATTGTTCACGGTCTTGTTGAGCCCACAGACGATTCCGATTGGAATCGCAACCAACGATGCGATCATGAATCCGAAAAACACCGTCTTCAAACTCGTGGCAATCTGATTCAGATAGGTATCCTTGCCGGGATAGGGTTTGTATTCGAAGGACTTCTTCAGCATTTTCACCCGCACCCGATTCGGATACTTTTGACCAGTCGCAATCTCGGAAGCCTCGATGCTGGCGTACCAACCATCAAGGCGTGGCCCCACTTTGGAGGCAGTGGAATCCAACTTGCCTAAAATGCTCTTGGTGAAAGATGGAATTGAATTCAGAACGTCGATCGCTTCACGCGTGGCAAAACTCGTCAGTCGCTGGCGTTCAATGAGGAGGTCAGCCTTTTCGGCCGCGATCAACTTCAACTCCTTAGCCTTCAGTGATTCTTTGGAGGCAATCAACTCCTCAGTGTCTCCCTCGATCGGATTAAACCGCTCGCCCATGTTGAGCTCTTCCTCCCGCATCCGGTAGGAGATTTCCTTCGGCAAAAGTTGGGAGATCAAAACAGCCGCAATCTCCTTTGATGATTCGAATTGAAACTGGTCCACCACCACCTGCGCTTCTTGTTCACTGGAAACACCGCTGATTGCATTGGACACTTCCAACATTTCGTTGATCTCATCAAACGTCTTCGAAAGATCAGAAAGCGCCTTTTGATTCCTCTCGGTATCACCAAAATCCGGTTTGTCACCGGGCAACTCGTTGAACACCCCCGCATATTTCTCGATGTTCTTCATCCGCTTTTCTCGGGCTCGACGCTGGTGGTCGGCTTCCTTGATTTTCTCCATCCGGATTTCGTTCATTAAACTCTCCCAAGCCGACCAGACTTGACGAGGCCCCGGCACCGTTCCGAACTTGGTCACGATCTGTTTGGAACTAATCTCCCAGGCCGTGAGAAAAACCAGGATGGCGAGAATGGGAACTACCACCCCTGCGAATATGGCTCGCAATTGCGTGCGCGGATCTTCTCCTTTCACCAAAAGGAAGAAGGGGATTAACCATCCCAATCGGACGGTTTTCAAGAATGCTAGAAACCGATTAAATGATTCACCGTTCATATTGAAATCTCATCCTCTCTGAGGGGGCGGACGGCGGCGGATTCACCGCCCGCCCAGTTTATCAAGTAATTGAGGGGCGGGCACTACTTGCGACTCAGCGACGGGTCATCCTTGATGCCAAGCTCGAAAGAGTTGATGTAGTCAATCGGCTTCTTCGCGCTGTAGGTGTTTCCGTCGATAAATTCGGAGGTTGGTTTGCGATAACCCTTCCAGCGACTGAGAAAAGGAAACTTTGGCAAATCAGACTTGTCCATGAGTCCCTCCTCGATGAGGTGTTTGGCTGCATCATTGTAGATGTCCGGGCGATAGATTCTCTTGGCCGTCTGGTGATACCAACTCGCCGGTTTCGGCTCGGGGATCTGGCCCCATCGCCTCATCTGGGTGAGAAACCAAATGCAATCGCTGAACCACGGATAGCTGGCACCATGCTTGAAGAAGACATTGAAATCAGGCATCGGGCGTTTATCCGTCTTCTGGAAGTAGAAATAGCCGGTCATACTATTTCGAATGACCTCATAATCGGCCCCGACGTATTCAGAACGGGACAGAATCCTGGCCGCTTCATTGCGATTAACCAACTTGCCGCCGGCGTCGGTCGCATCAAGCCACATACCAGCGCGGATCAAAGCTTTTGTGATGGCAACCACGGTGTTTTCGTTTTCGTCAGCCCATTCTTTCGTCACGCCAAATACCTTTTCGGGATTGTTTTTCCAAATGTCGTAGTTCGTGGTGACCGGCACTCCAATCCCGCGGACAACCGCTTGCTGATTCCAAGGTTCGCCCACGCAATACCCCTCAATAGTCTTGGCCTCAAGCGTGGCCGGCATTTGCGGAGGAGGCGTAACCGAAAGCAGCACGTCCGCATCGGTCGTCCCTGCGGCATCAATCGCTCCCGTGGCTCGATCCAAATAATACCCCGGGCTGATTCCAGAGGCGGCCAACCAATAACGAATTTCATAATTGTGCGTTGAAACCGGGAAAACCATCCCCATCCGCATTGGGCTTCCCGATGCGTTTTTCTCCTCAACGATCGGCTTGAGGGCATCTGCCGAAATCGGATGCTTTGGCTGCGGAACATCAAGACTGGGATCCACTTCCTGCATCTTTTCCCATAGATCGTTGGACACGGTGATACCGTTGCCATTGTAGTCTAGGCTGTAAGGGGTAATGATATGGGCTTGGGTGCCAAACCCGATCGTGGCTCCGATCGGCTGACCGGCCAACATATGGGCACCATCCAGCTCACCGCTGATCACTCGATCCAGAAGAATCTTCCAATTCGCTTGAGCCTCGAGTTTGACATCCAACCCCTCATCCTCGAAGAAGAGCTTTTCCTTCGCGATCACGAGCGGCGCGCAATCAGTCAGCTTGATAAAGCCAAAAACAAGTTCGTCTTTTTCAACATCAAGAAGCTCCGCCTGAAGAGAGTGCCCCACGCCACATATGAAAAAGACACCGATCAGGAGAAGTGAGTTCGTCAATCTCGGCCAGTGTGAATTGATGAACCACCGACGGAACAACCGGTTTCGCATGTCTATTCGTAGGACGTTTCTATTGGGATTAAGCGACGCAGAATTCTTCATAAAAGTGTTGGATTTACTCTAGACCGTTCGCACCTCCAAGAGCACCTGACATGCCGACAATGAATCGCAGAATTCATGTTATGGTTGCATCGATTTCATACAGTTTGGTTTTCGGGCGTTTTTCTACGGTATCACCTGGATATAAGCAGATACTCATATCAAGAGTTTCATATAATTGTTTCAATTTTTCGATTCGATGCCTGTCATGGAGCGTGAAACTGGCCTCCGGTGTGGTTTTTTTTTTTTCATGATGAACACTTCACATCGCCCCACTTTTGAATGATTCGGAGATCTTAAGCCGGACTTTTTCAAAGGAGGGTAAGATCTCCTTCATTTTCCAAGATGACGGGACCCCTTCGGGTGAACAGGATTATACAAAACTAACCTAGAGGGCTTCTCACCCCCCACCGCACCTCACTAGGTGCTTGCCTTAAGATGCAAAAAGACAAAGCGGAGCATGACACTCGCCCCTCTGCAACCCATCCTGTCAATGACTGGCGCTTCAAACCGAGAACCTGCGAAAACACCCTCTTTACGACGGATTGAATTGAACCATGTCACCGTCCAAATACCGGGAAGAGTAAAAATCCACGCAGGCATCGGGCGGGCGTTGTCACGATGAACGAAAAAGCCCCCGCGTAGAGCGGGGGCGGCCCAGGTGGCAAGAAAACGCTTTTCGGATCACCACCGGAAACGAAAAACCCGTTTCCATTGGCTACCAGGATGGCGTTTAGAACATGACATTTCCCTGGACCCACAAGATGTTTCTCCCGGCCCGCCCATCGCGCCCCTCTTCGTATAGTGCGTATTTGATGAGTGCCTTGAAATGCTTGCCGAAACTGCGTGTCGCAATGAGATCAATCTCGTGACCATAATCCCTTCCGCTCTCTTGGGCTGAGAAATCGTGGTATATGGCTCTGACCGGAACATTTCCCGGAAGCGTCCCCCCTACCCAAAAGTAAAGATCCTCCAACCCATCTGCGGGGGTGGATAGGAAGGCATCCCCCCACCCATTGAATTTGTGCAGGGTTGCCAGAGGCGTCACAAAACCTTTCCTGCCAGCCTCACTCCCCAACACCTCGAACCCGACTCCCGCATTGACCTTTTTATACTTCCCACCCAAGGACAAGTGGTAGTAATCGGCATCATAGCCGATTGGGTTGTTACCGTAGTCCTCCTGGTAGGCATATTCAGCCCGGTAGTCCACCGACAGGTCTTTAGCGACCGGTGCTGAGCCAACAAAGCTACCACCATAAGTCGCCGAGGAGTTAGCAGGGCTATTCTTCAAGTCCAACAAATAGCTATATGCCGTCAACTTTCCGTATTCAAATCCAGAATAGGACCCATTGAACACATGGCTTTCAGATTCAAAATCACCGAAGCGATGCTCATCTCCAAGAATCCGATTCACGTTGAAGATGTATGAATAAAACAGGCTAGTATCCGATAGGAGCCCTGTGTTTTTCAAAGAAACAGCATCATAAGTCTGTTGATTCTGTCGCCATATCACATCCCCGACAAAGCGGGAATTGTCCAGAACGATGACTTGCCGGCCGAACTTGGCGATCGTGTCATAGTTTTCATAGGCGATCCATGCCTGGTTCACCTCCGTCGTTTCAGGATCGGCCACAACGGTGCGATCAGCAGCGGCCGGATTGAGCCCCGCTTGATTGAAATTATTCTCATTGCCAAGAATCGTCACATCCTCGAATTCGAGCATCCCTTTGAAGTGATAAAGACTCCCGGTCGTATAGCCCAACCGAGTCCGAAGGGTCACCGCGTTGGACTCCCTGGGGTCAAGTCCTCCTCCAAACGCATCCTGATCGGCACGTTCATACCTCAGGAGCGAGTTGACTCCGAACTTCCCAGACTTTATTGCTTCCAAGAGTTTCGAGGAGGGCGTCGACTCGCTTGACGATTGCCCCACCACCATCGTTGCCATGCAGCTCCAGAACCCCATTGAAGCCAACGCATGACGAAATCGCCTGAAGCGAGTTACGGACTGTTCGTTTCTAATCATTACCATTTTATTCTGCTTTCCCTAATCACACATTGCCCATCCCACGCACATTTGGATTGGATGCCCCCCGGGATTGGCGTTTCGGCCAGCCGTCCGTGCCCTGGGACCACGCTTCCTTTTTCGGCTCTCATGATTCGACTGGCCTCTTACACCACACCCCTACTCTTTTTTTGCGAGGGAATTTGACCGGTAAGACTCAGAGGCGTCCTACCTTGCCCTATGCTCGGAGCTGTATGCTCCCTCCAGCCGCTCAGCCCAGCAGCACGGATGCCGAACGAATCAAATTGAAAAAACGAAACACTCATGATTTGGAGCAATGGATCGCATAACAGGAAGACCTCCACGCAGGAAACGGTCAATCGCGAGCTCTGAACCGCGGAAAACAGGTTAAAAAGTGATCGCACACGGCCTGAATATCGACCGGCTACCTCGTGATTCACCAATCGGGACCTGTGTCGATTTATTCAATCTGACAAAAACGGAAATCGATTGTTGGTCGATTATCTTCTTGATGGGGGTCCAATTACACCAAGGCCATGATGCTCCTCGGGAAACAAATTCGACGGGCGACTACCAGGAGTAAATGGAATGCAATCTCAGATTCTCTGAGAAGCAGGGGCATTAAATGCTTTGACGTAAACGGGCGACCCTTCCCAAGGGCCTGAGGTGTCACCACGGAAGCAAGACAGTTGGGTTACGGAGCATTATTGAGTTGAATCCCCGACCAATCTTCGGCCAACTAATGATGGTATGAATCTAAAACTAAGGCAGGCGGATGACATTCACTTCACCGTTACCAACGTGAAGCAAACTTCAACGACAATCGAAATCGATTGTGAAGGCCCTGGGGGCCGGTATGGCAGTGTCTTTTGTTCTTATCGATTGGAATCGTTCGATGCAGAAAAGGGCTTTTGCCAAACCACCGGGCGGGGTTTTCCGGATGAAGGCCCAATGCTCCACGGCAACGCGGTTGGACTCTGGAGACGGAAGGGTGAAAAGATCGAAATCAAACAAGTTGTCGATATCAACAACGGCGACCAAAACCTTGATCTCATCGTCATCGACCTCCATGCGAAAACAGTGCGCATCAGGCCCTTTGTCCTCGAGACCATCACTGGCTTGGATTGATCGGTCCCGTTCCAAAGCATCGCGTTGGATTCCACAGACATTTAAATTGGGCTGGCCCGCAGCGGGGTCAACCGAACCGCCACCTTCCGAGGTTGCCGAGGCCCTGGGTTGGGCTCGCCGATCCCCTACGGGCCCTTTGTCTGCATGAATTCCTGATACTGATGAAAGAACATCGATTCGTGCACCCGATCCGGATCGAAATCTGGATTTAAGGTCGGCATTTGCGCGCCGACCTCACGTCGCCATCGGCGAAGCTCTTCCAACAATTCTTGAGATGTTTCAGGCAAGGCATAAGCCAGGTTGACGGTCTCGCCGAGGTCCCGCTCAATATCGTAGAGTTCCGTCGGCGTTCCATCAAAATGTTCGATAAGACGATACCTGCCCTTGCGAATCACTCCGTGCGGCGAGGCACCTCCATGATGATAATGAGGGTAATGCCAATAAAGGGCCCGCCTCCCAAGCGACGCTTGGTTCAACAACAGAGGAAGCAAGCTGACGCCATCAAGTTCCAGATCGGCGCTCCGTTTCTGTCCGGTGACCGCCATCAAGGTTGGAAAGAAATCGACACTCGTGACTGGTTCGCTGCTGGTCCTTCCCGGCGCAATCCGTCCCGGCCAGCGGATGATCAGAGGCACTCGATAGGCCCCTTCGTATGCGGAACCCTTCCCGGCCCGGAGAGGGGCATTGTTGGTTTTCGGCGGCGTGTCGGCATAGTGATTGCCGCCGTTGTCGGAAGCAAAGATCACAAGCGTCTGGTCGGTTAGGTTCAGATCGTTGAGCGACCGCATCAGCCGGCCGACGTTCTCGTCTAAGCTGTGAATCATCCCGGCATTGACCGAATTGCGTTGACCATGTTCCGGACCAAGCTTGGCCTGGTATTTTCGAATCCATTCCTCTTTTGCCTGGGTGGGCCGGTGAGGCGAGCAATACGATACGAACATGAAGAAGGGACGGTCTCGGACCACCTCAAGGCTCTGGATCACTCGATCCGTCAAGCGGTCCGTGAAATAATCGCCTTGCTTCCCGTCGATATCCCTGACATTCGGCCACGGATAAAAGTAGCTGCGCAATCCCCACACAGCCACCCCAACGCTATGGTCGAATCCCTGGGTCACCGGAAAATGTTCCTTTCGCCCCAAGTGCCACTTCCCAAAGTAGAAAGTCTCATAGCCGACCGGCTTCAACCTCTCGGCCAGAGTTACTTCCTCATGGGCTAGGTGATGACGCGACCAGTTGGGGGACCGAAGCGACGCATAGGGAAAAACCAAACCGCTGAGGAAATCGG
>MDTE01164263.1_pt1 | contig 38454 bp, 33 predicted proteins | sample 811231 | NCBI WGS metagenome assembly MDTE01 (sample SAMN05326651, study PRJNA326480) | marine metagenome | isolation source: seawater | place: Indian Ocean: Red Sea | collected 2010 | reverse complement strand
TAACATTATATATTATTTTTTCGGGATGTAGCGCAGCCTGGTAGCGCACTACACTGGGGGTGTAGTGGTCGTCGGTTCAAATCCGGCCATCCCGACCATTTTATTAATTTAAAATAGACTTAACTTTGTTTGAGGCTTTGAATGAAAGCTTCTCTGAGGCTGGAATCTTAAATTCTTCTTTTGTTTTTGGATTTCTGCCTATTCTAGCCGGGCTTTTATGCAAATAATAAGTACCGAATTTAGATATCTTTATTCGGTGTCTTTTATTTTGTTTTATAAAACTAAGAAAAGCTTCTAGAACTAACGAGCTTGATTTTGATGAAATAAGGGCTTTGGAAGAGATATTTTTAACAATATCTTTTTTTCCAAAGCCCACTTATCAGTTCAGTCTATATTAACGGTTATCTACCGCCTCCTATAGTGTCAGTACCTGTTCCTGTTCCAGTACCAGTACCAGTACCAGTTCCAGTTCCTAGGTTATCATCAACACCACCAACATCTCTTACCTGAACGGTAATCTCTTGCTGGTTATCGACACCAAGACTAGTTGTAGCTGTAACTATCGCTGTAAAGTCCATAGTTGCGCCAGTTACATAACCTGTTAATGACTCTGTTCTTACAGTTTGAACACACTCAGCAGCACCAATTCCTGTATTAGTACAATCTAAGTAAGCATCACGATCATCAAACAATTCGGTATCAGGTACTTGTAAATCGTAATCAGGTGGTAAATCAAATGATAAAGCACCGTCGCTAGTAATTACAAGGTTTGATGTAGGATATGCGTCATTCACATATGCAGGACCAGTTGTCGCACCAATAGTATAGGTAATGGTTATACCGTTAGCAGGAACAGTTGCAGTAACAGTTCCAATTTGTTGAACAAGTTCGTCAACTACAAATGTATCTGAAGATGTGAATTGAGGACGAGTGTTAAGGTTTGAACCTGTACCTGATGTTGCAGTACCCGTGCTTGTACCTGTACCTGTACCTGTTCCAGTTCCTGTATCGTCATCAACACCACCAACGTCTCTTACCTGAACGGTAATATCTTGTGTTGCAGTGTTACCAGAAGCATCAGTAGCTGTAACTGTTGCAGTGTAGTCCATAGTTGCACCAGTTGTGTAGCCTGATAAAGTATCTACATTATTTTCTACACTATTAAAGGCATCAGGTTCTGAGTCTATGGTAACGTCAGGTACCTGTAAATCATAATCAGGTGATATATCAAAGGATAATACACCATCGCTTGTTATTTGTAGATTTGATTGAGGTCTCTCATTATTTACATATGCAACACTAGTTGTTTCTCCAATAGTAAAGGTAACAGTATCTTTATCAGTTGCAGTAACTACTCCAACTTCTGTTTGTGCTTCATCGACTACAAATGTTGATGAAGATGTAAATACAGGAGATGTGGTGTCAGTAACATTAACAGTCCTTGTAGCTGTTCCAGCATTTCCTGAAGCATCTGTAGCAGTATATGTTAATGTGTATTCACCTACTGTATCTGTATCAACAGTTCCAGAGGTAACTACTTCAACTGTTCCAGATAAATCGGTTGCAGTTGCGCCAGCATCGTCATAATCAGCACCTAATTCTGTTGTGGCAGGATTGTCGCCTGTTACAGTTACTACTGGTGCTGTTGTATCAACAACATTAACAGTTCTTGTAGCTGTAGCGGTGTTGCCATCTTTATCTGTAGCTGTGTATGTAATTGTATATGACCCTACTGAATCGGTATCAACAGTACCCGATGAGGTAACAGGAGTTGTGCCATGGAATTCGTCATTCGCACTTGCTCCAGGGTCAGTATATGTACCACCTAATTCAACAGAATCTGGATTGCTACCATTTAAAGTTATGACTGGTGGGACGTTATCGTCGTAGCCATCATCACTTAATGAACTTATTGCAGCCACACCAGCTATAGCTATAAGTGCTTTTTGAATAGCGCTTAATTCAGCTCTAATTTCTGCAAGTCTGCCAGATGTGGTCTTGACTGTTGAAGGGTTTTGAGTGCTAGATTGTGTTGCCATCAATGATCTTTCTTCTCTCATTAAAAATGATCTTCTATCTTGAAGCTCACTAAGACTCATGGAATCAACTCTAGATTCTATATCAGACATCTTTTCGACAGAAACATCAGCGCTCAGTCCAAAAGATAATAAAGTTAAACAAACCAAATAAAATTTTTTCATAGCTATATCCTCTAATTTTATTGCTATTAATAGAAGCTATATTCACACAAAATTTAATGATATACAACTCCGGAGGCAAATTTTAACGCATAATTTTCAAAAAAGACACAAAATTATGTACTAAATATAAACATTTACAAATACAGATTTAGATCATGTATAAGATTTGAGTGAGAAAATTTAATTTATTGGTTGAAGTTTTACCAATAAAGTATGCAAGGTATGTCTTCTATTAAGCTTTGCGCCTGGATCTTTTGTTAAGGGTCTCCAAACATAATTTATTAAGTTTCCATAAATTGGTACATTAAAAAAGACGCCTTTGTCAAAGCTTCCCTCACCAAATTGCTCGGCAGTTACATCAGTAAAAGTAGCAAAAACTCCAAACTGAACACCATTATAGAAAGATCTAGATAATTCTATAGTGTATCCAACATCTCCAGCAAGATACTCTCCTGCAGAAGCTCTCATATCAAACGGTACAGTTCCATAATTTCTGTAGTAAAAATTTGCTGTTGCAACAGTATTTTCATAGTCTAAGTGACCAAATCTCCATTCATAGTCTCTTTTACGAACTTTAAAAACATCTATCCCAAATGCATAATTATTATTTGGTGTGAAATATAAATATTCTATTCCGGCCCCAGAAAACATATCTTCAAAAATGCCACCAGACATCATAATATGGTGATTTTTAACAGGAGTTATATGGTAATCTAATTGTGCTCTTCCAATTAAAACACCTCCATCTGCCATTCTATTTAAATACTGTTTAACATCGGATCTTACTTGAGCAGGAAAAGTATTCTGTGGCGGTATAAATAAGTTTTCAAAATTGTCGGCTAAGCTATATTTTAAGTTAGTATTAAAAAATAGATTTTCTCTAAGAACAAATTCAGTATCATTCTCAACCAGTAAAGCACCTTTAAAAAAATCCTCCCTTGATGCAAGAAATGGTCTAAACTGTAAACGAGTATTTGTAACAACCGTTCTACCAGCGTTTCTTTCATATATTGTTTGAGCACTTCTTCTATAAGCATCATCGATCTCAGAAACAGCTAATAAATTTGCAACTTTAATGTCTTTTTTAATATCTTCAGTTATCCCAGCATCTCTTGCTGACTGAGCAATGATTTCTTCTACGACTCTTAGGTTAGGATGTATATTTTGGGTAAGTGAAAGGCCTATTGAACCTGCGCTCCTAGTAAGTCTCTGAACACCAATACCATTCTCTTCAAGATTGTTTATTAATTGAGTATACTTATTATCTCCTTCCCGACGCTCTCCTCTTGCATAATCAGCGCTCTTATAAGTCTTAACAGGATTATTTTTGTAAACAAATTTGAAAGATGCATAATCCCCCCTCTCATATGATACACCAACACTAAAGTTATCATTTATCAAGTAATCTACACCAAACGAAAAATCATTCTCAGGAACTCTAAAAGGGACTACACCTGGTCTAACCGAGGAATCATACTCAGCCTTGAGCAATAACTTATTGTTTAAAGCATGAGATACACCAAAAAAAGGTGATGCTGTTTCACCAGAAAAATACTTAGATGGTTGAAAGCTGCCACCTTCAGCTTCAAATCCAACTGGTCTGTCATAAAACTTATCAGATATATAACCAAAAGGATTTTTAAATCTAAGATCTGAACCATCTAAAAAACCAAAACCTATTCCAAAGTGAAAATCAGTTCTATTTATTCCATAACTTCCTACGATATATTCTGAGCTATAAAGCCCAGTACCAGCAAAATCGTTTAATCCAATAGCAACAGCAGGAAAAACGCCTTGCTTTTTAATTTTTGCCTTAATATTAAAACCTTTGTCTTTAAAATCTTGCAGACAGAATTCACTAGTAAGATCATCACAATATGGTCTATCTTGAATATTTGTATAAAAGAATGATGCCTCAAGCCAATCAAATGGGCTTGCTGAAAGTGTAACAGTTTGATTTGGAGTTCCAATGTATAAGGTTGTTCCATGGACTCCCTCATCAAAAGTTCTTGCAGATGGAGTATGGATTGTTCCTACAACACCGTAATTATTGTATTGATTGTATTCAAAACTATCAGAATAAATTTGATTTACATTGATTGCAGACGCTAATAGTAGAAACTTTTTAATTAAATGCTTAGGTCTTTTCTTCATTCATCTTTATCTAATTAATCATTTATAGCTGATAAAGATGCTAAAGCAATTCCTAAATTACCAAGAATTGAAACATAAGCTTGAGCCGCTAATCGTCTAGGAGCTGATTCATCTAATTCTCTTGGAACAAAAATTATTGAACCTGGGTATATTCTAATCTCTGTTTTAGGCGAACTTTCAAAAATATTTCTTTTGGATCTGTAAAGCTGTGACTCACCGTTTGGATGAAGAATATATATAGATTCATTATCAGCAAACTTTTTATAGCCACCTGATTTTTCAACAAAGTATTCAACATCTTGATTTTCAGAAAACATCACTGCTCCTTCAGTTGAAGTCTCGCCGTATACGTATACCACATTATTCTTTTCTGGAATAAATAGTTCATCGCCCTCTTTAACACTATAAAGACCAATGGTTGTATCATTTAATAAATCTATAACAACTCTTCCATTTGAATCAGTGTCATTTAATTTTTCGGTCAATTTTACAATAGGAGACAAGTCAACATTTCCACCTTGTTGGCTTGCGGCAATAATGTTATCTAAAAATTCTTGATATAAAATCTCTTTTGACAACTCGTTAACTTGTTTTGCATCTTCATTTAAGTAAATAGCTCCAAATTGATAAGCATTTTCAGTGTAACCGCCTGCTTTTTTGATTAAATCACTAATTGTTTGACCTGCAGCCATTGTATATGTTCCTGGTTTAAGAACAGCGCCTGAGATTTTAGCTTCCCTATATGGATATTCTCTAATATAAATTGAATCGCCATCTTGAACATCAATTGCTTCAAAATAACTATCATTTGGAACTGCAATAGTTTTTAATGAACCATCGACCATTCTTTCAAGAGAAATATTTTCAAGGTCAGCAGTTCGGTTAATGCCATTTGCATATTCAATAATACTAATGAGTTTTTGATCATCTAAAGCTTCATACTTTGAAGGTCTGTTTACTGCACCGTCAATAGTAATAATATTTTTTCTTGCCTCAACGAATACAACATCTCCAGATCTAAGTCGTTTTTGAATATTATATTTTCCTTCAATTAATAGATCATAAATATCTAACGTTTCAACAATAACGTTATCTCTTATAAGATTTATTTCCCTTAAAGATCCAAACTCACTAATACCCCCTGCAGCTGACAATGCGTGTAATATATTAGAATTACCAGTAAGGGTATATATTCCAGGATTTTCTGCATTTCCAGTGACCAAAATATTTACATCTCTTATTTCAGTAAGACTAATAAATGCTTCAGTACCTATAAATATTGAGTTTACTTTGGATTTAATTAGCTGCGAAGCATCATTTAGAGACAATCCTGCAACAACTAACTTTCCAATGTCTGGCAAACTAACTGAGCCATCGGAGTTTATTAAAAGTTCTTCTTCATATTCATTTGGGCCAACAAATTGTACTTCTAGAACATCTCCAACATCTAACATGTAACCGGAATCAGGATTAGGTTCATTTGTTGGCATAAATGAGGTTTGAAAGGTATTAAAAAAATCTGAGCCATAAATTATTAAATCTTCTAAATCAATTGGATCATCAGAATCTAATCTTCTTTCCATTTCCAGAAGGTCTTTTTCCAGCCTATCTTTTAATTTGAGAAAAGTTTCGGCTTTGGATAATTTTGAAGAGTAGATATAAGGTCTGTAATTTTCAGCGGTGCCGTCTTGTTTTCGCATATTATTTTCTTGAATGTCCTTCCTGATATCATCTGGTAAACTTTCAAGAAATTCTGGGTCTAATGCTTGTGCATTAATAAATACAGTTACAAACATTAATAATACTAACTTAATATTTTTCATAATCTTTTATTGTTTACCCAAATGTCTAACCCGCATTCAAGCGAGATCTATGTTAATCCCGGTATTGTAATACCATCTATCTCCTCAATGTGTTCTATTATAACATTTATTATATCGTTTACCTGCGTTTCTGTGATTGTAGAGTCTGCTGATTGAAAAATAAATCTAAAGCCAATTTTAATTTCTGCATTCTTTTCATTATTGAAATAATCAAATATATATGTTTCTTTTAAAAACTCATGTTTGAATTCTGAAATGTATTCTATGAATTTATCTAGTTCAGTGAAATCTTTTATTGAAAAGGATAAATCTCTAATTGAATATGGTAAGTCAGATATAGGAGTATATTCTATAAAGCTTTCAGGAGGTTTAGATATATTTTCATAGGATAGAACATCGGATGAAAAATTTGCTATGTCAACTTCACAACAGATAATCTCATTATTCACTTTTGTATTTAGCGACTCTCTATTTAATACCTTAAATTCGAAATTTTCACTTGGTAAGATCTCTTTAAATATTGAAGTTAGGTACTTCTTACTAATTTGTTTAGAAAAATCTTTATAATTGTGTCCAGCTCTTCCACTTGCAATCATCGCAAGCTTTCTTGTGACATTTATTTTGTTATTTTTTACAGTGTAAATATCAGATATTTCAAATAATTTGATTGAATCTTTTTGTCTTCTTTCATTGTAAAGAAGATTTTCTAATAATGATTCAGTTAAATTAGATCTAAGATACTTTTTATTAGAATCTAAAGGATTGTCGACCGAAATAGAATTACTTGAACCATCACCGACAAAAGGAGAATTAATAATCTCATAAAAACCTTCATCTAATAAAAATAATCTTAGCTTATTTTCTAAATCATAAACATTTGATTTTTTTCCTTTAGGAATACTTATTTCATTTCTTGAAATATTGTCGTAGCCAATGACTCTTGCAATCTCCTCAGCCAGATCATTTTGTGTTTCGATATCACTTCTATATGATGGAACTTCTATATGATCATCATAAATATTAAAGCCTAATTTAGATAAATTACTTAAATATGTTTCTTGGCTAATATTAGTACCGATAATTTTATTAATTTTATCGGTATCGATTGGAATCTTTGTTACTTTATTTTGTTCAAATTTATATTCAATTGCAGATATATCTTTTATGTTTGTGTGTTCGTCAACTATTTTAATAAATCTTCTAATTGTTCTATCTTGACATTCTGGATCGACAAATCTCTCAAACTTATGGGATGCCTCAGATTGAATGTCATATTTAACAGATTTACCAATAATTGCTTCTGGTTTAAAAAAAGCACATTCAACAAGAACTGTTTTTGTATCTATTGAACACGACGTTTCAATTCCTCCAACAATTCCAGCTAAATTGATTACCTTATCGTTTAATAGAAAGACTGAATTTTTGTTTGTTAGATTAATTTTTTTTCCAAGCAATGTTTTAAATTCTTGATCAGTGTCTAATTCTTGAAATACTAATTTGCCATTGATCTTATCAGCATCATAGCAATGAGTTGGTTGACCATTTTCGTATGAAATATAATTAGAAATATCAGTAAAAAAATTGTTTTTATTCAGATTTAGGTCTACAAAATAATCATTTAAATAGTCTTTATATTTACTAGGAATGTTTTCTATTTCTAATTTAAGAAATGAAATTTTAGGACAAATGTCTTGTGAAAAATTTTCAAAATCAATATCTAACATTTTCAATTTTTCAGTATAAATTTCTTGGTCTGTGTTCACATCATAAAAAGCAGATAAATCTCTTAAAAGACCATTTAATGAAAGGCAGTCACCCCTGTTAGGGGTGAATTCCATATTAAAGATATTATTTTGAATCTCATGTTCATGCCCAAGTTGAAACAAACGATCAGAAATCTCATCTATCGAAGGATTTCCAATAATATTTTTTACTAAATGCTTATACGCTATTTTCATTTAAACTGAGATAAAAAATCTAGGTTAGATTTATAAAACTCTCTTATATCTCTCACTCCATGTTTAAGCATTGCTATCCTTTCTATACCCAAGCCAAATGCCAAACCAGAGTAGGTATTCGAATCAATATTACAATTATCTAGTACTTTAGGATTAACAAGTCCACATCCAAGAATTTCAAGCCACTTTCCCTCTTTTGATAAAATATCAACCTCAGCAGAAGGTTCAGTAAAAGGGAAATATGAAGGTCTAAATCTTAATTTAACATCTTCATCAAATAAAGAATGAACGATTTTATAAATTAAGTCTTTCAGCTGTGCAAAGCTAACATTTTTGTCAACCAGTATTCCTTCTATTTGATGAAACATAGGTAAATGAGTTGCGTCATCATCTTTTCTGTAAACTTTTCCACCAGATATAAAAGCCAGAGGTGGACTTTTTTCTAGCATTCCTCTTATTTGTACTGGTGATGTATGTGTTCTTAGCAAATTTGATTTATTTTCAACATAAAAAGTATCATGCATTTGTCTTGCAGGATGAGTCTTTTTAATATTTAACATATCAAAATTAAACTCTTCTGTTTCAATCTCAGGGCCATCAATTATTTCAAAGCCAAATGAAACAAGAAGATTCATTATAGAATCTTTCATATGATTTATTGGATGAATTGCACCTTTATCCTTAATTATTTTAGGAGGTAAAATGTCTTTGTTGGATGACATTCTCTGAATACAAATCTAGCTTGACGCTGTTTTTACAATTTTCTCAAATGTATTTCGGTCAGAAACAGCAATATCAGATAATATTTTTCTATCTAGATTGATATTTTTCTTAGACATTGAATTAATTAATACAGAATATGAAGTGCCAAGCTCTCTGGCCCCAGCGTTAATTCTTGTTATCCATAATGACCTAAATGCTCTTTTTCTATTTTTTCTATCCCTAAAGGCATATTGCAATGCTTTAATGTTAGATTGCTTAGCAGTTTTAAATAATCTACTTCTTGCACCATAGTGACCTTTTGTAGTGCTTAAAATTTTCTTGTGCTTTGCTTTAGCAGATAATGATTTTGTTACTCGTGGCATAGTATTTACCCATTAATTAATCTTGAAGCCATTTTAAGTACGGTTCCAGACAATTTATTTAGACCTCTGTTATGTCTTTTTCTTTTAGTAGACTGTTTAGTGAGGATATGATTTCTATTTGCACTTCTACTTTTTATAGATGAGCCAGTTTTTTTAAACCTTTTTGCAGCTCCTGAATGTGTTTTTAATTTATATCCCATAATTAAACTTCTTATCTTATTTATTTCTTTTTTAGAGGAGAGAGCACCATCAACAATTGCCTACCTTCTAAAGAAGGCTCTTGGTCAACTTGAGAAATTTCTTTTAACTCATCTCTTAATTTATTTAATAATTCCAATCCAATGTTACTATTAAGAATTTCTCTACCTCTAAATCGGACGCTAATTTTAGTCTTATCTCCACCAAGAATAAAGCTTTTTATCTTTTTTAATTTTATATTGTAATCTCCAACATCTGTAGAAGGCCTAAATTTTATCTCTTTTGTAGTAGTTCTTCTTGATCCACCTTTTGATGATGAATTATTCTTTTTTTTCATAAAAATATGTTTGCCAAAATCCATGATTTTACAAACTACAGGATCGGTACCCGCTGGAGATACTTGAACTAGGTCTAAATTCAATTCTGATGAGTTTTTTAAAGCTTCTTCTTTTGTTTTATGACCAAGCTTATTTCCATTTTCATCAATAAGCATTACCGTCTCAGCTTTGATGTCATTATTGATAGGAACAGATTTCCTTTTGTTATTAGAAATGGCTATTGCTATTTACCCTGGAAAAAATTTGATTTAGTGAAATTATTCAAAATGAGAATTGAATTATTTAGAATTTAAAGTCATATGTTGCAGATTCTATACTAAATTTTAAAAATTTTAAACAAAAATTATGGTTGTAAAAATCCACTCTTCCACTCTTGATCTTTGAGCTCATAAAATTTTCTTTTATTTACTCTTGAGTTATGACCTTCCCAAAACTCAAAATAATATGGATAAAATGAGAAGCCGCCCCAGTATTCAGGTCTTATTAAATTATCAGATGCTAAGGAAATATTTTTTTCATAGTTTTTTAGGAAATCATCGTAAGAAGATAGTGGATCTGATTGTTTAGACAAAATTGCCAGTAAATTTTTAGTAATATCTCTTGACTGAAAATGTTTATTGGAAAATTCTGAATTTGTTTTATGAATTTTTGCTTTCATACGAATCTGAACGTTTATAGAATTCCAAAAAATCACTGCTGTTATTTGATCATGTGATTTGAACTGTTTTGATTTTGGTGAATTATAGTTTGAAAAAAATATCCACTCATCATTAATAACATATTTTAAATTGACGAATCTTGAATCTACAATGCTACTTTTTTTGTCATATGAACTTATGGAAATTGCTTCTATAATCTTCTGGTCTTTTTTTTTAGCTTCCTCATAATATTTTCTAAACAAATTGTATGGTTCAGCATCAATCATTTTGTCTATATTAATCATATCCAAATAAATCTCTAGTAAAAACTTTATCTACAACATCAGATAAATCATCGGTTATTCTATTGGTTAAAATCAAATCACAAGAATTCTTAAAAATTTTTATATCTTTTTCTACATTTACTCCATTGAATGATTTATCTGATATTTGATCTTCATAAATAATCATGGGTATATTATATTTTTTAATCCTTTTTATAATGCTTAAAATTGAGGATGATCTAAAATTATCTGAACCTGCTTTCATTGCAAGCTGATATATACCAATCTTTTTTGGTTTAAATTTGAGAATCTCCTGGACTATAAAATCTTTTCTTGTTGAATTAGAGTCAACAATAGCTTGAATAATATTCTGAGGTATATTTTTATAGTTTGCTAAAAGTTGTCTTGTATCTTTTGGGAGACAATATCCACCATAGCCAAAAGAGGGATTATTATAAAAATTTCCAATTCTAGGATCTTCAGATATTCCAGAAATTAAATTAAAAGTTTCTAACTTATTTTCCATAGCGAAGCTATCCAATTCATTAAAAAATGCTACTCTCATAGCTAAATATGTGTTGGAAAATAACTTTACAGCCTCAGCCTCCTTTGAACTCATATAAATAATCTTTGTAGATTCTTTTAGAGATTGGTTTTTGAGCATCTCTGCAAAGCTTATTGCGTCTGGTGAATTATCTCCCATGATAATTCTTGACGGATGCAAGTTATCGTAAAGTGCATTTCCTTCTCTTAAAAATTCTGGTGAAAATATAATTCTAGTAGTTTTAAATTTTTCTTTTAAGAATTCTGTATAGCCTATGGGTATTGTTGATTTAATTATAATAATTGCATTTTTTGAGAATGTGAGTATTTTCTTAATAGTTGACTTTACTGATTCAGTATCAAACTTATTGGTTTTTTCGTCATAATTTGTAGGAGTAGCTATTACAATATAATCTGCATCCGTAAAGGCCTCTTCAGGATCTATTGTTGCAGAAATATTTAAATTATCTTTTGAAATATATCTCTCAATTAATTCATCCTTTACAGTAGAAAAACCATCATTTATTTGTTGTACTTTATTTTCATCAATTTCCAAGATCTTCACATGATTATTATCTTTGCCTAAAAGGACACTTAATGACATGCCAACATATCCTGCGCCAACAATTGTAATTAATTTCTTTTTACTCACCAACTCTTCCATAAATATCTGAAATCCTTTCTATGTCAGATTCTTTAAGAATTTCTCCAAGCTGTATTTCAATAATTACCATATTTTCAGATGATGTATTCATGACACAATGTACTGATTTTTTTGGTATTTTTATATATTCTCCTGCATTAATAGCATTGATTTTCCCATCGATTACAACTTCACCATTTCCTTTAACAACAATCCAGTGCTCTTCTCTATGTTGATGTTTTTGCATGCTTAATTGACTCTTTGGATTAATTGATAATATTTTTACTTTATAGGATTTATTATCAACAACTAGATTATGGAATCCCCATGGACTTGAAATATCATTAACATTTACTTTACCCTTTTCAGAATTAAGTATTTTTGTAAAATTATTGTAAAAATTACTGGTCAAACTTGAACTGCTTCCAATTTTTAAGTCACCACCAACGCTAAACTTGAAATCAACACTTTTACTATTTTTAAAAAGTTCTAATTCTGGGATATTCGTTTTGTTTCTGTCGCCGCCATTTGCAAATATTACTTTTTTAGATTTTTTCAAACAAACATTTATTGCATCATATGCGGAACCGTCTGAATCATCGAAAGAAATAACTTCATCAACATATGAAATTGACTTTAAAACTTCTGCTCTTTGTTTCCATGGCATAAAAACATAATTCTTTTTTCGCAATAACCAGTCATCTGAATTTAATCCAATCACCAGATAAGAAGATATTTCTTTTGCTGATTTTATATATTCAACATGCCCTTGATGAATTGGATCAAAGCCTCCTGTAACAAGACATAAATTATCTTTCATAATATTCTATATACCAATCTACAAACTTTTTAACACCCTCCTCTATTGAGGTGGATGGAACAAATCCCAAGAATTCTCCAGCTTTATCTATATTTGCAAAGGTTTTCTTTACATCACCTGGCTGCATAGGTAAATATTCTTTTATAGCTTTTTTCCCCGTTGACATTTCAATTGCATTTATAAAATTCTCAAGAGATACAGGTTGATTATTGCCCAAATTAAAAATTCTATATGGTGCAGATGATGTGCTAGGTTTCAATTTAGAATTATTACTTTCAGTAGCTTTAGTAGGATTTAGAATAGCTCCTTTAATACCACTAACGATATCATCAATATATGTAAAGTCTCTTATCATTTTTCCATCATTAAAAACTTGGATGGGTTCTCCATCTAAAATAGCTTTTGTAAATAAAAAAAGGGCCATATCTGGTCTGCCCCATGGCCCATACACTGTAAAAAATCTTAAGCCAATTGTTGGAAGATTAAATAAATGAGAATATGTATGCGCCATTAATTCATTAGACCTCTTTGTTGCTGCGTATAATGAAACTGGATGATTTACTGAGTGGTCTTCATCAAATGGCACCTCAGAATTCATTCCATATACCGAACTGCTTGAAGCATAGACTAAATTTGCAATTTTATTATGCCTACATGCTTCAAGAATATTTGTAAATCCTATAATATTTGATTCAATATATTTATCTGGGTTTGTGAGCGAATACCTTACACCTGCTTGTGCAGCAAGATTAACTACGACATCAAAATCATTTTTTTTAAATAAAGAGGTTATGCTCTTGTTGTCAACAAGATCTACTTCTAACATGGAGAATTTTTTATTATTGATGTTATTAATTCTTGCTTTTTTTAAATTGATGTCATAGTAACTGTTAAAGTTATCAAGACCAGTTACTTCGTGATCATCCTTCAATAATGATTGAGCTAAGTGATAGCCGATAAAGCCAGCTGCTCCAGTTACTAATATTTTCATTTGGTATAAATTGTTTAGTTAAATAAGTAGAATTATAACATTAGATATACTTATTTAATTACCTGCAAAAAAGCTCAATGCATCTGTATATGCATCTACTACTATTTTTTCATCAAATCTATTTTCTACAATTTTTCTTGCAGTTTTACCCATTCTAATAATATCTTCATTTCGAGCATTAAGCATTCTTAGCATAGCTATCTCAAGAGATTTAGTATTTTTTGCCTTACAAATAAAACCATTAATGTTGTCCTGAATAATATTTCTGCATCCAGGTACATCGGTTGTAACGGAGGGCAATCCCATTGCACCTGCCTCTAATAAAGATCTTGGCATACCCTCTCTATATGATGGTAGTACTACACAATTAACATCTTTCATAATCTTTTCAATTTCATCATTTGGCTCTATCCAAAAAACACCCGGAATATCTTGCCAATTCTTGATTTGATCATCATTTATTGCAGAGATATTATTAGAATTTTTAAATCCACATATCCATAACTGGCATTGAATTTTATCTTTGTTAATGTTCTCAATTGCATTTATTAATTCATAAATGCCCTTATCAGCTAGAATTCTTCCAACAAACAAAAATCGAAATATATTATCGCTTTTTGAATTTAAATCAGGTTTAAATTTATTTATATCAACTCCTGATCCAGGAAGAAGGAAAAGTTTTTTTCTTGAAATTAGTTTTTTGTTAGTAAGAAGATTAAAATCTTCAATATTTTGACAATATACCCTTTTCGCCATTGGCTGACTTAATCTATACAAAATTTTTACAACGAATGATAAAAGTCCTTTTTTGATAAATGCAGTGCCTAAACCAGAAATATTATTTACAGCCGGAGTATTGGAAAAAAAAGAAGCCCAGGTTCCATAAATATTATTTTTTACTGTAAAGTGGAATGCGACAACTGGTTTTAATTTGATATAAATTTTAAGCAGTCTAAAGATTATAGTTAAATCCTTGAATGGATTGTGTCCTTGATTATTCATCTTTAAATCAAACCAATTGCAACCAAGATTTTTAAGTTTTTTTGTATGTTCATCCTTAGGTGCTATACAAAAAACCTCATAGCCATCTTTTATGAACCTATTTATGGTCGATTTTCTAAAGTTATATAAATACCATGAGGTATTTGCAGATAAGGTGACTGCTTTTTTTTTAGTTACCATAAAAATAAGATATTTTGATATGGTACCCAGAAATGTGCATGAGTTGCAAAATTTAACCATACGAACAAAACAAGACCGTAATAACTAATTATTGAAACTATTATCCACCTATGAATAGCTCTTTTTTTCCCAAAAATATCAGGCAAATATGAAAAAACGACCAATTGAAGTGGAATCATATACAAAGCAATCCTATCAATTGCACTTGAAAGAGGTGTTAGGAATAAAATAATAATTAGGAAAATAGAAATTAATGAAAACCATCTCCATAATGATTTTTCAATTGCAGGAATCTTGAATTTTTTGTAAAAAATTAGAAACAAGAATGCAGGAACTACATTCATGAGAAGTCTTATCATTGCTCCATCAGATTGGGAAGCTGCGTCATCTAAATTAGTATAATTTCCATATAAAATTGATAAAGTATCTGCTAAAAAAATGAAATAAAAACATATTGCAATGACTCCCATCCAAAAAAATCCAATTAGTCTATTTTTTGTTGAGGCAAGAATTGCTATAGGTATTAACAAGATCGCAGATTTATGCATCGTTGCAGCAAAAAATATTAATAAAATAAAGGTGATTTTTTTGTTTCTTCCTAAACAAACAAGACCAATCATTGCAATTCCAAGAGCCACTGCTTGGCGTGAATAACCCATTGAAACAACAATTATTAAGTACGGAATTGCAACAGTTAATGCTAAAAGTGGTCTAGGTAAATTTCTACAAAAAAGAGCTAATCCTGAGGAAAAAATAGCACCACAAATTATATTTACGCCATAAATTCCAAATCCTAGAATGCTTGATAGATAGTTTATAAGTTGATAGCCGGGATCTCTATTAAAATGAATCTGACTCAAACTATTTATACTCGATTCTCCACTAAATATCCTTATGTAATTATCCCAGTCTCCACCAACTTCGTGACGAAGACCAATTAAAATTGTTAATGAAAAAATAAATAACCACCATAATTTACCAATATTTAAGAATTGATAATTTGTTAATAAATTAGGTGTTCTAGCCTGTCCTGATATTGCCAAAACTGCCGGAAAAATAAAAAAAAGCCAATAAACTATCATTATTTAAGAGTTATGCTCAAGCCAAGATTGAAACATCAGTATACTCCATATTCTTGCAGTATAGTCCGCATTGCCACTTACATGTAATTCCCATATTTTTCTGACATTTTTATGATTTAAAAAACCTTGGCTAATAACTTTTTTTTCTTCTATTAAGTCCTCAGCCCACTCTTTTAAAGGTCCTCTTAGCCATTCTCCTATAGGAATTGCAAAACCTGATTTAGGTCTGTCAATTAAATCAGATGGGACATATTTATATAATATTTGACGCAGGGCCCATTTGCCGTTGTTATTTTTAATCTTCATTTTAAATGGCATGCTCCATGCATATTCTACAACTCTGTGATCAAGAAATGGTACTCTTGTCTCTAAACTATTAGACATAGCAGCTCTATCTACCTTACATAAAATATCATCAGGTAAATAAGTTAGGGAATCTTTAAACATCATATCTAAACTTTTATTCTTAAAAAAATTGTCTCTAATAATATCAATATGCTTTGTTGTTATATCTTCATTATTTTCGCCCTCATCCAAAACAATTTCTGATGTATCATTCCATTCTGAAATCAAACTCATATATAAATCGTTAAAATTGTTAGAATTTTTTAGACCCTTGCTTAATTTTTCAACTTTATTACTTAAATTTTTTATATTTTTTTTAGCTGGAAATATGTTGTTTAAATATGACTCAAACTTGCTTAAGCCTGATGCAGGTATGGATTCTAGAGCTTGGCCAAGAAAACCTCTTATTTTATAAGGCATCCATGAGACTTTATTCCATAATCTTGGTGCCCAGAAATATCTATTATATCCACCAAATAATTCATCACCTGCGTCGCCAGATAATGCAACTTTAACTTGCATTGAAGCAGCCTTGCACACCATATATGTAGGTATTTGAGACGAATCAGCAAATGGTTCATCATATATATGTGGCAAGAGAGGAATTATATCTCTCGTTTCAGAGTTTGAAGCAAATAATTCATAATGTTCAGTACCAAGATGTTTTGCAACCTCTTTAGCATAAGACGATTCATCAAAGCTGGACTCTGAGAAACCGACTGTAAAGGTTTTTACTGGTGTTGAAGAACTCTTTTGCATTAAGGCAGTAATTAATGAAGAGTCGATGCCTCCGCTTAAAAAGGCTCCTAATGGCACGTCAGCTATTGATTGGATATCAATAGCTCCTTGTAAATGAGATTCAAGTTCATTTAAATATTGTTTGTGATCAAAAGTGTCATTTTTTTTGTGATTATTTTTTATCGATTCTTTTAAGCTCCAGTAAGGCTTTATATTGTCTTTTAAAGATACTGAATGATTAATGTCCTTTATACTTATTGAAAGAATGTGGCCAGGTTCAAGTTTATAGATGTTTTTATAAATGCTATCGGGACATGGTATGTACATATATTTGAAGTATTTTTTTAGTGCGTCACGATTAATTTGATTATTAAAATTTGGAAATTTTTTAATAGCTTTTAACTCAGACGCAAATACAAAAGAATTTCCAGTATACCCATAATATAGAGGTTTTTCTCCGATCCTATCTCTAACAAGCTTAATAATTTTTTGATCTTTATCAAAAAAACATATTGAAAACATACCAACTAATTTTGAAATTGTGTTCTCAAATCCCCATACTTCTATACAAGTTAACAAAGTTTCGGTATCAGAACTACCGTTCCAAATTATCTTAATATTCTTTGAACTAGCATAATTTTTTACCTCTTTTCTTAAATCAAGATGATTATAAATTTCTCCATTAAAAACTATTATGAAATTTTTATTGGATGAAATCATTGGCTGATGACCAGCATGTGATAGGTCCAAAATAGAGAGTCTTTTATGACCAAAAGCGATTTGAGATTCTAGATCAAACCAAAAACCAGTATCATCTGGGCCCCTATGATTAAGAGTAGCAGTCATATTTTTTATAATTGACTCCATACTATTTTTTGTTAAATGGTCGTTTGAAATAAACCCTGTTATGCCACACATATCAATTATTTTATTTTAAGTATTTTTTTTGCAGCCCTGATTACTGACTCTGAATATATTTCATGATTCTGCCACTTTTTAACACAGTTATTTCTTATGTCTAAATATAAATTCGTATTATTTAATAAATTGTTAACTGATGAGACAGCGGAATCATCATCAGATATTATTATAGAATTTACTCCATTAACACAATAATTTTTAATTTCTCCCACTGGGGTGACAATTGGTATTATGCCTAATTGCATTGCTTCAACAACTGACATTGCCATTCCTTCTAATTTGCTTGTTTGAAGATAAAAAGATGTTTTTTCTGATAGCTCTATAATTGAATCTAAGTCTTTTGGTCCTATAAAATTTACAGCATTTTTCAAACCAAGCTTATCAACTTGTTTTATTAAGGAAGGTAATTCACCACCATCAGGACCAATTAAAGTATAGGTTGCATTATGGAAATGAGATTTTATTGATGAAAATATTTCTATCGCTCTGTGAATACATTTTTGCTCATGCAGGCGTCCCCAGAAAATAAAATTTGGTTTTGGATCATTATTATGTTTTTTTGCCTCTAGTCTTCTTGCAATAAAAGATATTACGTTAGATTTTTCATGCGGATATGCGGGTGCTCTTGAATTTAAAGTATCACTTGAATCAGCCCATACGCTATCACAAATAAATAATGCAATTTTAGTGAAAATCATATCAGCAAAGTGATAATGATGAGGATAATGCAGGAATAATACAATTTTAGTCTTTGGTCTAATTATCTTTAAAAGAATTGCAACAATGCATGATCTCCATAATGAAACAATAACTAAATCTGGTTTTTTTTTAAAAAGTTTAAAAACACTATCTAAGATTTTTTTTAAACTCAATGAACTTAAAAAGTTTCTTTTACTTACTTGTTTTTTAAAAATATAAAAAATCTCAAACTTAATGTCAGCATTTGAAACATTGTTCATAGTATGAGCAGCAGACTCTACACCTCCTATGCCATCAAAAGGGATAAGGTGTATAACTTTTTTCACAAGAATATTATATATTTTTCTGATATGCGGTTACCCTCATATCTGAACATATATCTTTATATTTATTAAATACTTCATCTTTATAGTTGCTGTTGTACAAGAGAAAATCATTTTGTAAAACTTTTTGGAAATCCGCAGCTTGCATTATTGAATCAATTTTATCCCACTCTATATGGTCGTCTTCCCAAACATGGATATCTCCTTCATTGGCATACCTTGGATTAAATATTCTTTTGAACTTACCAACGTAGTTTGTTAACTCAAAAAACTTTTTTATATTAATCTTGCTAACAGTCCTTTGAAATTCTTGATAATCAGGGCTCGATTCCCAATATTCATTATTTTGTTCATGGTCGATATAAATTATTCCACCAGGCGCGCATACTCTAATCATTTCATTTATTGTCATAATATAATCAGGTATGTGATGAAGAACTGAATAGGTAGCTATAAAGTCGATACTATTGTCCTCTATTCCATTTAGATCCTCTCCATTAAGTTGAAATGTTGATACCTTTCTATCAAAAAATTTATCTTCAATAAGATCAAGAAACCCGGTGGAAACATCTGCAGCTATAACATGGCATCCCATATTTAGAAGATGGTTTGTTAAATTGCCCGCACCACAACCTAAATCTAATGCAGTTATATTAGATTTTTTTATAAAAGAGAGTGATTTTTCTAAATCATTGACTAACCTTGACTGTTCAATATCGTTATATATTTCGGTATGGGTTGATTCGTATTTTTTTGCAATCTTATTGTGCAGCTTTATATTTTTTTCGATATCCATTAACTCTCCATAATCTATAAATTATAACCTTATAAATTTTCTATACTAAAAAAGATAATCTAGAATATTTTCTGATTTTTCTTTTGGTATAAACAACCAATCTTTAAATTTAATATTAGGATTTATATTTTCGTGCTCTATTATGCCCTCATCAGTAATAAGAAATTTTTTATAATTATAATTTGAAAGTAAATTGTTATAATTTGAATGATTCGAGGTAGTTGTAAGTACTTCACATAAAAAATATGGCCTATGATTTTCTAAAACAAATTTAGCATTTTCAAAAATATCACCCTCAAATCCTTCAACGTCTATTTTTATACAAGTTTGGTCATTTATGCATAATTCAGAAAATATATCATCAAGTTTTTTAATTTCTACTTCAATAGAATTATTGCCTTTGTAGTCTTGATCAAGTTTTAAACTAGTTGGCATTTCACTTGTTATATTTGTCATTGGAGAATGGAATATAGAATTTTTTCCGACACCATTTAACAAAGGCGTGACTCTATCTAGCAAATTATTGACAATTATATTATCTTTCAAAATTTTAAATGCTTCAGGCAAAATATCATATGAAAAAACTTTTGCATCTGGATTGGCTTTAGCTGAAATTAATGAAAATATTCCAGAGTTTGAACCAATATCAAGAATAAACTTTGATTCTTGGGAAAGCTTTATAAAGTACTCAATTGCAACCTCATCTTCTTTTGGTTGGATCAAACCATTAGTCCAAAAAAATTTCTTTGCAATACTGCACCTTTCTGGACTAGTTAATAGAATGCTTCCGACACTACTTTTCACATTTATAATCAATCCAGGTTTAACAGGAATACGATTGATCCAATTGTAAGAACTGGAAGGAAAGAGAATTTTTAAGAATAAGCAAAAATTATGGTAACCCCAAATATATGGGATAGTTTTTTTATAAAAGGTTTTAACTATTGTATTTTTCAGCATTTTTCAATTTTAATAAATGAAATTTATCAGCTTTCTAAATATTTAAAACATTTATAGTCTCAAATCTGTAACATCTGATGAAAAAACATATTTAAGATCATAAATAATATGATTTGATTTGCACAAAACCTTAATGTCTTCATATTTCATACTTTTAAATATTTGATGTGCGACGGCAAATACTACTGCATCATATTTTTTATCAATTAAATTATCCATGTGACCTAATTGATAATTGTTCGATAAGTCATCTTTATTCACCCAAGGATCATAAGTTTCAACATTTGCTCCAAGATCTTTTAATTCATCTATTAAATTCAATACCTTAGTATTTCTTGTATCAGGACAATCTTCCTTAAACGTTACGCCCATAATCAAAATATTAGAATCTTGTATCAAAATATTTTTCTTTGTCATTTTTTTTTCTAACTGAAGAGCAACATATTTACTCATTCCGTCATTAATTCTTCTTCCAGCGAGAATAATTTCAGGCTCATAGCCCAATGATTGAGATTTATAACTTAAATAATATGGATCAACACCAATACAGTGGCCTCCTACAAGGCCAGGACTAAAAGGTAAAAAATTCCATTTTGTTCCGGCTGCTTTTAGGACTTCTTCGGTGTCTATTGATAATTTATTAAAAATAATTGCTAACTCATTTATTAATCCAATATTTACATCTCTTTGAGTATTCTCTATAACTTTAGCAGCCTCAGCTACTTTAATTGAACTAGCCTTATAAGTTCCAGCGGTGATAATTGAACTATATAAATCATCAACAAATGCAGCAGCTTCTGGAGTTGATCCAGATGTTACTTTTGTAATGTCGGTCAATCTATGCGATTTATCCCCCGGATTTATTCTTTCAGGACTGTAGCCAACAAAAAAGTCCTTATTAAAAATTAAGTTTGAATTCTTTATTAGCTCTGGAACACAGATTTCTTCAGTAGCTCCAGGATAAACTGTGGATTCAAATATAACTATGTCATTCTTTTTAAGAACTTTTCCGATATTTTTGCTTGCAGAAATAAGATTAGTAAAATTTGGTTCGTTATTTTCATTTACAGGGGTTGGTACACCTATTATGTATATAGTGCATTTGGAAATTTCATGTAAATCAGACGTATATCTGAGGTTACTTGCTTTTTTAAGTTCTGACGCTTCAAGTTCAAGTGTTTTATCAATACCGGATTGCAATTCTTGAATTCTTTTGGCATTTATATCAAATCCAATAACATCATATTTTTTTGAAAACTCAACTGCAAGAGGAAGACCAACATAACCTAAACCAATGACTGCAATTTTTGAGTTACTAGATAGTTTATTCATATCATAAACTTATAACTAAGAGTGATCTCTGAAGCCAAAGTGCCTAACTAATGCAATCAATATACCAATAAAGAAACCTAGAATAGTCCCAAATATGCAAATTCTAGCCCTATTAGGACTCGATTTTAACTCAGGTAAAAAAGGTTGATCTAAAGGATTGATAAGGTAATTTGTTCTTACTTCTGCAAACATTTGTCTTCTTAGTTCTGATAATATTAACTGATTAATCGAATCTTTAATCTCAATTTGTTGTGTTTTGGCTAATTCAGAATACAGATAGCCAAGAGTATCTTCTGATTCAAATAAGTCTTTTTTCCTAGATAATGTATTTAATTCATCAATAATAAGAGATAGGAAGTTATATGCAAACTCTGGTGATTCATGACTTACAGAAATTGTAATAAATCCAGATTTTGACTTGCTTACAGAAACAATACTGGTGTACCTATTATATATCTTCTGGAAAGTTGGTAATTTTTGTAAATCATTTGTAAATAATTTAGTTTCGGTATCATAAATACTTTCATTGAAAATGATTTTTTTATTAACTTTGTCATAACTTTTATATGCTGCTAATGTAGGCTTAATATCCTCAAAAGTTAATAAATGTCTTAAAAAATCTCTTGAAGTAATAGTTGTGATTACAAATTCTGATTTAGATGAACCTGGGCCAGATAAGTTAATTCCTGCAATTGAACTAATCATTTCGAGACCTGAACTACGTTGGCTAGTTGTCCCACTCTCATTAACCACCATTAATGTGCTAGATGAAGTGAATTTATTGGTGAGAATTAGCGAATATACTACAGAGCCAATTGCAAAAGTTACTACAGTAAGTAATATAAGTATTTTTGATGCTACTAATGAATTGAGTATATCCTTAAAATTAATTTCGTCTTGTTCATGCATATTCATCTTGTTAACCATTTTTATTAAAGGCAATCATTATAATTCACTCTCAATTATGCCGCTATAGCAATTTTTTTCGTGATTATTCAGATCTTCTGGATTCATCATTTTTGCTATATGGTCCCTTACATTTTTACCAAATTTTTTAGCTATTTTTTGGTTACTTAGTAGATATTCAACTGCATCTGCCATTTCCAACCAGTTTTCATGCTCGATAAGATACCCGGTTTTATTATTAATAATAACCTCCCTTTGCCAGTCATAGTCATATCCAACTATAGGCACTCCAGACAGAGCAGCTTCTGTGAGCCCTCTTCCCATGTGAGGTGAAAGTATGACAGACGAATGAGGAAGAATATTTGCTATAAATTCTTGCTTACAGTTACCTGCAAATTTTATATAGTCTGAGATATCTTTTGATATGGCCAAATCTTCAAACTCTTTTCTAAGACTTCCATCACCTATTATTAGTCCATAGACATCGATTTGTCTTTTTCTTAGCTCCTCAACTGTATATATTACATGCTCAATATATTTCATAGGCTCAAGCCTTGAAATAGTTGTTAAAAAAGTCTTGTTTTTTAATCCAAGATTATCAATTTGTTCATCTACATTATCTCTTTTTGATGGATCTACCCAATGTGAAGAGTCCAGCAAATTACCATATCGAAAAACTGTACACTTTTCTTCTGGCGCACCATTTTCTATTCCATATCTCATATTATCTTCATTCGCACCAGCAATGAGGTCACATCTTTTTAATACAAATCTTTCAATCTTTTTTTCAATCCATCTAAATCTAAAAAGATTTGGCATAACAGCCCTACCAGTTTTTTTAAATATCTCATCATATCTAAAACACACCCTAATAACTAAAGGGACTTTTAAAAAAAACTTCATTATTAGTCCAATAATTCCTAAATAATAAGGATCGCCAATTTTAATTACTGACACTTTTTCTTTTTTTGAGATCTTAATTAATTTATTTATTAAAAAAAATTGAGCGATTATAAAGTTTAGTGGAGGAATCCAGGCAAGCCATTTTGTTATGCCTACCTTGCCTTCAACAAAGATATGATTTGAAGAAATATTTATTATTTTTGGTATCCCATATTTTTCTTCAGAAACCTCAAATAAACCAGCTAGTGGATGAACGGATATTACATTTGTAAAATAATCGTCCAAGCATCTAGACTCAAGCGCTTTAGTTAAATTTCTTTCAAGAATAATATTATGTGTAAAGGACATATCAAAAGTTATTAAATTCTTGTCCATTTTTAATATTACCTATGATTTGATTTGATTGATAATGTTTGTAATTTTGTACCTGTACCAAAAAAATTTATTGAACATTATATCTCCAAGAGATTTTTTTCTTTTCTCAAGTTTTAATTCGTCAAAAGATATAATTTTATCTCTATACCTGATGAGATCTTTTTTTAATTGAGAAAGATCTTTATCACTCATACTATTTGGATGTAAACATACTGTCCAAAGACCCTTTTTTTTGAAATTTAGGTGCCATAATTGTTGAGGTATCCAGTAAAAATTAAACTCATAGTATTGACTAAAAGCAATGCCATCACTTACGACCCTTATAGGAGTCTCTGCCTCAAGTGCCTTCAGAGTAACTCTATCGAAACAATGTGCCGGTGCTACCCAAACTTTGGGATGTATTCCCTTGTCTTTGAGAATTTTGTAACCTTTTTTTAATTTTATTGATTGCTCTAAAAAAGATAAGCCACTAAACTCACTTCTCTTATAAATAGGCAATATTTGTTTTGCATCAGTCTTATGCATATCATGTTTATAACCATGCAGTCCTATTGTCCAATTTTTTTTCTGCCAAGACAGAACTTTATTCCAAAATAAAGGGTCTACGTCATTGCATTTGAGAGTTTTATCGACATTTTGAGGCACTACAGCAACGATAGGCTTAATATTTAAGCTATCAAGCATTTCTTCCAAATATTTCCAGTTGTTATGATTCATTGTCTCACATGCATCATCAAGCCTGATTATATAACTGGCACTCATTTTTTATACGTCCTTATTAAGTAATTGTATCCCTATCTATCACTTCTTTAAACGTTTTGCTTATGTCTATAGACTGATTAGTAGAAGAATAAACTTCAGTGAGGTATGTATTTAATTTTTGATCATAATTTTTCATTAAATTGTCCTTATTTATAATCAATTTTTTAACGTCATTGGCTTCACAAGCATAATGAGCAACATTGTATTTTACGGCATATTTGTAAAAGCTAGCATCTTCAAAGTTTGTAAGAATAACAAATTTTTTCAACATAATAGCCTCCAAAACAACTGTGGAATATTTTGAAATAACAATATCACATAGGGCGAGGCACTTATAAATATCTATATCGGATGAAATAGTTACATTTTTATTATTTGCATATTTTTTAGCAAGTCTTGAAATTGCAGTTTTGTCTTGTGGGTGAAGTTTTAAGATTGTGTGATAATCACTAAAATCCTTGAGATCTAGCAAAGAATTATATTCTGAAAAAAACTTATGCTCTTTGGAGTTATAGGTATCTCCCGGATCTCCTGCTATTAACGCTATTTTCTTTTTTCTATTTATTCGAAGTTTATTTTTAAAAGCTATTTTATCTTCTATAGAAAATTGCTCAACATAATTTTTTACATCATTTGGACTCTTAAGTAAGAAATTGTTAAAGTCATATGAAACATGAATATCATTATCTTTTTTATTAAAAAATTTAATTAAATCATTCTTGTATGTTTTTGAGGATGTAAATATAGTCCCAAATCCTTCAAAAAAATAGTCCTCGAAATGAGGAACATCTTGAAAATAAATAATTTTAGCTCTATAAAATTTAGCTAATTGAATTAGTATATTATATTTCCAGTAAACATTGATTCCAACGATTGAGGCGTTAGGCTTAATTTCAAGATAAACATCATTATAGGTATCTATCGCTATAAGATATTTTGATATATTTTGAATAATTTGTTCGTCTAAATTATTTATATTTAACTTTAATAAATTTTTTTTATCATATTTTAAGAAGTCTTTTTTAAAGTTGGCTGATAACTTTTTATATTTTTTAAGAATAGTTTTCTTTTGTGCATATTTTGATCGCTTATAATTTATTTTAGACCACTCGAAATTAATAGCGTTTGACTCTTCTGGAATTATCAAAAATGGATTAAAAGAATTATCCAGATGATTAAGTAATTTTAAGTATTTCTGTTCAGATGCAAAAATATTAATACCATGTTCACTATTTTTTCTTTGATATAAAATTTCTTCTTGTTTGATTTCATTTTCTAGTACGATTTCAAATATACGTCTTAATCGATAATAAATGAAGTAAAGAAGATCTAATGTGAAATACAATACTGTTAAGATTATTGATAACTTGCAATTTACATTATGGTTTTTTAATAGATCAAATAACTTGTATTCAACTTTATAAATAAATTTATTTTTTTTCTGAAACTCTTTTAATTGATGAATATTATTTTTATATTCAACAAGTTTTTGATTAAGGTTTCTTTTAGCAATTTCTAAAATATTTACATTTTTATAGATTAGCTTTTCCTTATTAAGGTATTCATAAAAAAAATCTAATTCTTTACATACCTCTAAATATGTCTCCTTATAGTCAGGGTGACCGTAATTCCCAGATTTTGTTAGTATATTTCTTCCAGTATAGTCTCTAAATATATAGAATTTGTTAGAAAAAATTTTTATAAAAAATTTTTCTAGGAAGGTTCCATAACCTCTAAATTTAATAAAAGAAATATTTTTAAACTTTTCGTCCATTATTTAGAAGTTTTCATTATGAATTTTGCAATTCATCAAAAGTACTTGCTGATTTTATAATTCCTTTTTCAAGTTTATAAATCACGTCGCATTGCTCTAATGTAGAAATTCTATGAGCAACCATTATGATAGTTGGATTATTTGGTAATTTATCAATTTCATTTATTAAAAGTTTTTCAGTCTTATTATCAAGTGCACTAGTTGCTTCATCTAAAACTATAATATTAGCCATTTTGTATATTGCTCTTGCCATACCAATTCTTTGAATCTGACCACCTGATAACTTAATTCCCCTCTCTCCAACTTTTGATTCATATTTCATTTCCAAGCTATCTATAACTGAAGATATTTGAGCATGCTTGGCCGCACTTCTAACTAGGTCCATATTTATTAATTTAGGAGGTACTCCAAAAGCAATGTTTTCTTTTATTGTTGCATCTGTCAAAAAAATAGATTGAGGTACATGAGCAATATTTTTATGCCAGAATCTATGTTTTTCGTTGGTTATTATAATATCGTCAACAATTAAATCGCCTTTTGATGGACTTAAAAGTCCCATGATTATGTCTACTAATGTACTTTTTCCACTACCAGTAGTACCAATAAACCCTATTTTTTGCCCCTTATATATCTCTAAAGAAACATTTGTAAGAACATCATCAGAGTTTTCCTCATACCTAAATGAAATATTTTTCAATTCAATTTTTTTGTTAAATGAAATATCAATACTGCTGGGATCTTTTTCAAGTAAATAATTAGGCAAAGGCTGGTTAAGTAAATCCATTGCATCTTGAAATTGAGCTTTTCCACCACGCATAGTTTGCCATCCACCGTATCCTTGTTGTAAGACCGGTAATAGTCTCTGAGCCCCCAAGGCAAATGCACCAAGCAGAGGAATTGCTGATGTTAGTCCCTGATCTTGACTTGCTAAATAAAAAGCCATGCAGGCAATTAGTATCATACCTAATGATTCAATTAAATATCTTGGGCTCATACTTAGAATGTTTATTCTTGCATAAGCCTTTCTCATTGGTATTTCAGATTTTTTAAAATTTTCAACAAACATCATTTGTAAACCGCCAAGAAGCACATCTCTTATACCACCCAAACCCTCTTGAAGAGATTTGATTATTCTTACTCTTTCCAAATTTATTCTATCTCCGTCTTTAAGCAAGTTTTTTTGTGTAATTTTTATTATGAAAAGATAAATTAAACCAAATCCAGAAAAAGAAAAAATTGCAATAAATGGATTTATTAAAATTAAGGCACACAAAATACTCATTAGAATAAAAGTTGAGCCTAATATGGAAAATAAAGGGAGCAATATTATATCGACAACTACATTTGCTTTATGAGTAATCCCTGAGATTATTTCACTACTATTAACTTTTACATGAGTTTGATATGGTTGAAACAATGTTCTTCTATATATTTCTATTCCAATTGATGCTCCAACAGAATGCCCTAGTCTTGTTTGAAACCATAATAAATATAACCTCATAAGTCCAGAAAAAAGAGCTGCTACAATAAAAATTATTGTAAAAACTGTAAGTATGTTGCTTGTCTCCGAAATACCTAGAAAAGACAATAATGATTTAATTGCTGGTATTTCTATAGTAGTCTCTGGTGAGGTCATTGCTCCAAGAAATGGAATAACTGCCCCAATACTTATCACCTCGGCAAATGATGCAAGAATCATAAGTATTAACAAAAAAACAAACTTTAACTTATTTTTTTTATCTAAAAATGACCACAGTCTTATTAACAACTTTTTTAATGATACTTTCATAAATTAAAGAGTGAACATTTTAAAAAACTTTAAACGCTGAAGCTAATGCTATTTCGTCGCTATCAAAATATTTGAAAAAGTAACTAGCAATCATGAAGTTACTACTTAATAAGATCTGATTTTGGTTGGAATACTAAATCAGCTATAAAGGGTTTGGCTGTTACTATCATTGAAAGTAAAAAGTTATTTTGATGCATAATATCAACAAACTCATGCAATTTATACATACCCTCAAAGGTCTCATGATTATGTCTAGTTTCAGCTAATACAAAGCTTGTAGACTTTAGTGTTTTAGTAGCCCCTTTAATTACTTTAAGCTCATATCCCTCTGTATCAATCTTAATTCCAATTTTGCCCAGATTATTTTCTTGCTCAATTAAATGGTCTAATTCCATAACATCTATTTCTCTCTGATCAATATTATCCCCTTCAAAATTTATATCAGTTACATTTAATAAAGTTGATCTGCCTAACTCTTGTTCAACATTTATTTTCAATTTGCTCTTTGAGTCTCCAACGGCTACCTTATAATAAGATAGATCCCTATGAGAAAGCTCTTTATTAATATAATCCTCAGACTCACTTAGTGGGTCTATTAATATAAGTTTACTGTCTTCAAAAAGTTTATATAATTCAGGAGAACCATTTGGTCCAACACCAACATCTACGAAAGTATCAATAGGGGGCAATTTTTTTAACTGATCCCAATCAATATACATGCCAGTTTCTTCATAAAAGTATTTTTTCATTTTGTAACCCTTCAAGCTGTTTTATTCGTTATTATATACCTTGGTATATAGTATGTCGCAAAGCCTTCTTTAAACTCAGAAATTGAAATTTCTTTTTTAGTCGGTTTTGGGTTATCAGATTCAAAAAACCTTCTTCCAACAATATAATAAGCAAAACCTCTTTTTTTAGACTCTTCGATTGCTTTAAATTGAACAAGATGTCCAAGAGGCTTATCAAACAAATCTCTATCATAGGCGGCAATCTCATATCGACTTTCATTTGCTGAGCAAACTATTAAAGCACCTCCAACCATTTTTGATTCTTCGTCATGTATTGAGACCAAAAAACCATTATTTTCAGTTATAATTTTGAATTGGACATCCCAACTTTTTTCCGATCTTGTAATTCTACCTGCGGCCTTAAGATGAAGATTTTTAAATTCTTTCCATGTCTCTGGATCTATTGTTGAGGTATGTATTTTTGTTGTCCATATCCTGTTACCTTGAGTAACAAGAGGTTTGTAGCTTTTTCTAAAATCTAGTTTTATTTTCTCTAAATCTCTTTTTAAATCGACATATAAATAATGTATCACAGAACATGATGCACCATTTTTCATACATAAAAGATGCCAATCATCTAAACCAGTTAATCCCATATATGTAGTTGAAGTATCCCACTCTTTAATGTGATTGTTTTTACAGATTTTATTTAGAACTGAAAATGCTTGTTTATGAACCCGTTTAGAAGTTTTCTTTGGACAGTTTATATTTAATATAGGGGGTAAAACATAAGAATCTTGACTTGTTAAACAAATATTTTTATTTTTATTTCCTATAGTAAGAGGCCATAAAGCTATAGGCTTATTATCAGAAAATAAGATGCATGAACAATCAAATATTTCATCATAATTTTTATCATTATATTCATTTAAGTATTCAATATTTGAGTTCAAATAGTCAATTGGCATATATTCGAAAGAATTTGTTACTTCAATCCACTGGTCCTCGTTTTTTTCACGAAAAATACATTTAATATTTATTTCGTTAAAAGCTTCTTCAATGATTTTTCGATTAGTTATCATCAATTAGGTCGAATTGAGCGTATTTATTACCAGTATTATTTTTAAGATCTCTTATAAAATTAGTAGCCCTGATAAGAGCATCGTGAGTTCCAGTATCAATCCAGAAATCTGAATGTGAATTATTAGACAAAAAGTCGCAAGAATTACTCTTAATATATTTATTTATAAGGTCAGATATCTCCAGCTCTCCTCTATCACTAAATTTGAGTTTTTCAATTTCTAAAAAAACTTTTTTGGGAAATTTATAGAATCCCGCAATTGCAATATTGGAAGGTGGATTATTTGGTTTTTCAATAACTTCTATCAAATTTTGAGATTTATCAAAAGCAGCGACACCAAATGGAGTTGGATCATTTACATGGAAACCACATATCAGCGAGTTATTTTTATTTATCATTTCTTTTCTAAATTTATTAAGAAACATCGAAGAAATAATGACGTTATCACCTAGTGAAACAATAAATTGGTCATTTTTTATATATTTTTCACAGCATTTCATAGCATGAGGGATACCTTTTGGTACGTCTTGAATAATCAATTCTATTTTCATTTTAAAATCATATTTACTAATTAATGCATTCCATTGTTCATAATGTTCTTTATTAATAATCAAATAAACATCTTTTACTCCAATTAATTGAAGATTTTTTAGTGGATAAAAAATCATAGGTACGTTATCAATGGGTAATAAATGCTTGGATGTATATGAAGTAAAAGGCATCAATCTACTTCCGCTTCCTCCAGCTAAAAGAATTGCCTCCAAATTATTACTCATTAAAAAAATGCTCCCATTTTAACGGATGATCATCCAGAACATCTTGAATTATTCTTTTACCTAAAATCAAACTGTAATGTTTGGCAGGAATGCCGTCCCCAGGGCTTTTTATGGATATATTTTCAAGTGTCATAACGTCTCCTCTGTTTAAGTCACCCTTAGCATAAATACTTCTTTTAAGATTTGCTTTTGCAGATAATTCTGCATCTGATGGTAAGAATCCTTGTCCATTTATTGCTTTATGAGCACTGTTACATAATTCGATCATAGTTTTCATTTCTGCTGGTTCGAGACTAAAGTTATGATCAGGACCATCAAGACCCTTGTTGAGTGTTACATGTTTTTCAATAACTCTAGCACCAGATGTAATGGCTAGGCTAGGTGTTTCAATTTCAACAGTGTGATCAGAATAACCAGGTATTACGTTAAATGTATTTTGAATTAATTTAATTCTTTTAAGATTAGAATGTTCGATGTCACAAGGATAAGAAGAAACGCAATGCAGTACTGCAATTTTTTCGTTGCCTTCTTTAAGTACAGTATTTACTGCTTCTTCAATTTCACCGATTGAAGCCATGCCAGTTGATAATATAATTGGCTTATTTGTAGTAGCTATCTTTTTTATAAGTGGGATATTAATCAAATCCATCGAGGAAACTTTATATCCTTTGACATTTAATTTTTCTAAAAGATTAACAGAATCGATATCAAACGGTGTTGAAAAAATATCAAAATCAATATCATCTGCATAAGAAAATATTTCTTTAAGCTCATCTGGAGAAAATATTAATTTGTCTAACAGATCAGAAATAGATTCTTCTTGATCTAGGGTTTCTTCATAATACCTGGAGGTTCTGCTTTTTTTTGATAGTCTGCCGATTTCGTAGGTTTGGATTTTTGCAGAACTAAAGCCAGATTTTTTTGATTCCAAAATTAACTCTTTGCACATTTCAACACTACCATTGTGGCATAAACCAATTTCAGCAATTAAAAATGGATCTTTGGAGGAATCTAATGAAATGGTATTTCTTCCAAAATTAAATTCTTTACTTGGTGTTATCATAGCTTGACTCTTTAAAATATCGCTTCTATTGTGCTTACCTAATGTTATTAGTTCATTAGCCAAATCGATAGACTTTGCAGTAATGACTTGTTGGTCTGAATATGCATACTCTGCTAATGACCCTGAGTAATATAAATTTGGGAACATTCCCAAAAATGTCATAGCTTTAGAAAGCTCGTGTTCGTGCCCTACGTAATATCCAGGATACACAGGCCCAATATCAAATGAATGACACGCTATAATTTCTTCTTTTTTTAAAAGATTCATTGAAGATAAACTTTCAATTGAATTTTTTTCTAAATCATTAATATCAACTTCATCTTTATCGTCTAAAGCTATCTCGCAACAAAGAATTTGCAATCCATCTTTAATATTTTCTCTACTAAATCTTGTTTGAACTCCAACTCTGTGGAATGGACAATCATCAGAGTCAAAGTACAACCAGTCATAGTCTTTTGGAAATGGATCATCTCCATCTATAACAATATTGACTAGAATTATTTTCCTAAAATAAAGTTCAGTTTCCCCACCAAGCAATTTAGTTATCTTATCAATTGGAATGGTAGAAATTACGCAGGATTCTTCTGTCGAATAAGTGTTATTGTTTTGATCTGTTAGAAGTTTGATATTTTTATATTCATCGGTATCAATTTTTTCAATTTTTGAATCAAAAATAACTTTACCACCTAATTTAATAATCTCTTCATAGATAGATTCTGCAAGAACACCACAGCCACCTTCAATAATTCCTGCAAATCTTCCAGGGCCAGAATGAAAAGGTATTCTTTTTTCTCTAATTTCAATTCTTCTAGGAGCAAATCGAGCTGACAAATCTTTAGTGTCAATTCCCCATAACTTTTTAGGATAATTAGTAAAAAAAGACTCAGCCAAGAAATCACCTGCAAGACTTCTTACATATTCATGGTAGTTTTTAGATGAAGATAATTTTTCACTATCTATATTCTTGAGATCATTTTGCATTAATTCAAATTCCTTTTTAGAGTATTGATCTTTTGCAGTTTCTAAATTAATAGGATAGTCATAGATTTTTTTGTTTTTGTAATTACCACTATAAAAATCTTTTGATACAAGTTTTTCTCCAACAAGCTCTTTCCAATATTCTATTATTTCTGGATGAGCCGAATGGAAAAGATGCGGACCATAATCTATTACATAATCATCATACTTTATTGAAGCAGCAAGACCGCCGACTTTACAAGTTGATTCTATTACAGTAACACTTGCACCTTTTCTTAAGAGTTCTAAGCCTGCAGTTAGACCTGAAACACCAGCACCAATGATATAATAGTGCTTTACCATTTAGTTAGGCCTCCATCTACTAAGATATTTTCACCATTTAAATATGAAGATTTATTTGAAAGCAGAAAACATATAACTTCTGCAATTTCTTTCTCATTTGCCATTCTTCCTAGTGGCACTCTAGCGGCATATTTTTTTTTAAAATCAGGGCCTTGTTGAAATTCTATACCCCCTGGACTGACACAATTAAATCTTGCATTAACTCCTGCATAAGCTGAAACAAGATATTTTGTAAAATTGATTATTGCCGCTTTAGTCATTCCATAAATTTCAGACGACATTCTTGGAGTATCTCCATAAATACTTAAGTCTGGAGCAACTTCTCCATATATTGAACCAAGATTGACTACTCTTTTAGGGTGAGTAGAAGTCTCAGTTATATTCATGAAATTTTTCGTCATAATTATAGTGCCAGCAAGATTTACGTCCATTACTGTCTTAATTTCTTCATATGTCCTATTTTTAAATGGAGTAAAAACTGCTGTAGCAGCGTTATTAACCAGCCCAACTATTGATTCTTTTTCAACCAAAGAGTTAAAAAAATTTTTAGTAGAGTCCTCGTTTTTTATGTCTAGATTATAAAATGAGTAGCCACTTAATTTTTGACTTTCCTCATTATGCTCGATGTCTATTCCTATTACCTCATATCCATATTCTAATAACATAAGGACTAAACATTTTCCTAATTGACCATTTGATCCTGTAACAATAATTTTTTCTTTCATAATTTAAAAAATTTTATCTATATATTTTATGTTATGAATATATGCCTAATTTATTAATTCCATAGTTTATATGATTGATAGGATCATCATTATTATCAATAATAATTTTTACCCTTTGAAATGCATTTTCCAATTTTTTTTCAAAAATCCCATAAAAGTTAGGATCAATTCCTAACGTTGGATAAAACCTATTTGAAAATAAGATTGAATTCATCAGCATTTGTTCTGTCATAACGGTTTGTAACTTTCTATTATAATCGTCATCATAATCAAATGACCAACTCCATAATTGATCAAGTCCTGATATTTTAATTTTGATATCATATTGATTTGAAATTTTAGTTAAAATTGACTTTATTGCTGCTCCCCTTTCTCCAAGCATCCTAGCAACATCGTTATTTTTATAAAATTCTAGGACTGCGCTCATTGATGCAAAGCCTATAGATTCTGTATGTGTAGTTGAACTTATAAATGAATCTTTTGCAGAATTCATTACATTCATATTGCCAGCAATACATGCAATAGGATAACCGTTGCCAATAGCTTTGGAAAAAACAACAATATCTGGAATTACATTTACATCAAGATGGGTAGCGCTATTGTTAAATCTAAAACCAGAGCTTATTTCATCAAAAATCATGACTATATTATGCTTATTGCAAGTATTTCTTACATGTAAAAGGAAATCTTTGTCTGGAAGTGCATATCTCATAGGTTCAAGAATAACGGCAGCAACTTCTCCTTTGTATTTTTCTATATATCTTGAAAAGCCATCAAAATCTCCATAATCAAATGGAAAAGAAGTATCCTCTAATTCTTTAGGAACTCCTAAAATCGGTAAATCGTCTAATAAATGATTACCAAGCTTATTTTTAAATGCAGCAGCAAGATACCAATCATGCCAACCATGATAACCAGAAAATAATACCTTTGCCTTTTGTGTTTTTGCCCTTGCAAGTCTTATAGCCAAAGTAGTGGCCTCTCCACCTGATCGAGTATATCTTGCAGATTCTACCCAAGGAATTAAATCAATTAGTTGGTTTGTAGCTTCCACTTCAAGAGCAGAATTTAATGAAGAAGCACTTCCATCTTTTATTGCTTTGATAACTCTGTTATCAATAAAATCATTTGCAAAACCAAGAGTTGTAGCTCCAATACCACCAATTGAATAATCTAAAAATAATTTACTTGTATCTGTCCAGATAGTTTGGCCTTTTGCTTTCAAATAATTTTTAGGCCATAAGCCGGGTGAAAACTGATCATATCTCTTAGACAACAAACCCGAGCTATGAGCTATTACTTTTTCTCTCTCTATATAATTTTTTCTATTTTGCAGTCCATCAGCTTCAATAGATTTGTCCCACGATGCATTTCGTTTTATGTGTGCATTTATTTTTACAATATCTTTGTTGTCCTGAAGAAATTTACATATTTCCTTCCAACCCCAAAAACTATCTTTCATTTCCTCATAAACTTTTGAAATAACCGTGTAATCCTCTTCGTAGTCCAAGGTTAGCCTAAAATGACCATAGTTTTGATCATACTCAATAGAGTCATATGCAAAAAGATTAGTTTTAAAATATCCAAATGTGACATGTTCTTTATAAGCAGATGTAATCGAAATTTTTTGAATTAATCTTAGTGAATTCATTGTAAAAACCTCAACATCAAATCCATCTGGCAGAGGTTTTTCTATATTATTGCAATTTGAAACATAATCTAAATCAGAATCAATTATTTTATTAACGCAATCATCAACAAGTTTTGGATCTATTAGAGGACAGTCCCCTGTTACCCTTACAATAATATCGGCATCGGTTTGAATAGCAGTTTCAATGTAGCGATCAAGGACATCATTTTCTGAGCCTTTAAAGACTTTGATGTTGCTGTCTTTAAACAATTCAATAATTTCTGCATCTCTTTTTTCTAGAGATGTAGCTATAACTATTTGATCAATTGTTGATGAATTTTTTAGCCTATTGATTAAAGACTCTAAAACCGTTGAATTACCTAGAGGTTTCAATACTTTTCCACTAAATCTTGATGATCCCATTCTGGCTTGAACAATTGCAACAACTTTTTTTTCTTTCATAATCTTATTTAGTACTTTTTTTTATAAAAATTCTATAGTAGAGCTAAGTATTCTTATAAATTTTATTTAGTCTCTTTATAAATCCTCCTTTACCATCAGAAATTCCAATAATATAGGTAGGATTTTTATAGCTATCAACTATTAAATCATCTCGTTCACCAATATAACCCCCAGAAACAACATAATTGTTATTTTTATCTTTTTTTCTTCCGAAATTGTGTTTGTACTGATTACCTTTAAGATGGAATGATATTTCATTAACCAGTCTTGCTGAAATATCTATTAAATTTACTTCTTTTTTATCAATATGAGTCATAGAACCTTTTGCTGCAACATCAATAATTATTAATTTTGAAAATTTTAATAGACTTTTATAAAAATCAGATTCATATGAGCATGTATTAATAAATACAGATGCATCTTCACTTAAGCATGATGTTTCAAGTTCTCCAAATTGTGATTTTAGTTTATTATACCTGATGCTTTTCGAAGATCTTGAAGGACACCATTTTAAAATAATATTTTTCTCATTTATTGATTTAATCAAACTAAATGCTATGTTTCCATGTCCAAATACAAAAACAGATTTTGGTTTATAAAAATCAATTAAATCTAAACATGCTTGGGTTGCAAAATTATTTGGGTATAAGCTTTTAAAGTCAATTAAAGGATTTTTATTTTTAATTTCTTCAGCAGAAAAAGAAGAATTTTTTTTCTCAACATCTATAAAATACTCATCAATATGTCCCTTCATTTCGTTAAGAATTTTTATTGCATCATTAGATGAAGGGCAAACTATATGAAAATAATAACCCCAGTTTTCAATTTTACGTGGAAATGAAAAATAAGATTTTGTAAAGTCAGCTGACGTAGTAACAATTCCCATGGAAAATTTAGAACTAGGTTCATGATTCCTAATCTCTTCAATAAAATTAATAATGGAGTCTTTTATATACAATTTAGTTAATTCTCGTAATTATCAATATACCAACTAACTGTTAAATCAATGCCGGTATTAAAAGTTGTACTTGGTAACCAATCTATTTCATTTGAAATTTTTGTTATATTCATTGCATATCTAGTATCATGACCTGGTCTATCATTTACAAATTGTATTAATTCTTTATGACTTGATAGATTATGTGTTGATAAATTTATTTTTTCGTCAAGCAATTCACATATTTGATTTACAACCTCTAAATTCGTTTTTTGATTATTGCCGCCAATATTATATGTTTCTCCAAGCTTTCCTCGTTTCATAACTTCATATAATGCACGAACATGATCATCAACAAAAAGCCAATCTCTTATCTGTAATCCATCGCCATAAATCGGTATATTTTGGCCTTTTAAAGCATTATGTATCGTACGTGGGATTAATTTTTCATAATTTTGATATGGGCCATAGTTATTTGAGCAGTTTGTTACAATTGCCGGGAATCCATATGTTTTGATCCAAGCTCTTACTAAATGATCTGAGCTTGCCTTGGATGCTGAGTATGGTGAACTTGGGTCGTATGGAGTATCTTCATAAAAGAATTCATTTGGTTGAAGACTTCCATAAACTTCGTCAGTAGAAATATGAAGAAATCTAAAAGTTTCTTTTTTGCTTTTTTCACATTTGTCCCAAAAGTTATGTGCTGACTCTAACATTACAGCAGTTCCATAAACGTTAGTATTAACAAATTCTAAAGGAGTCTCTATTGAATTATCAACATGACTTTCCGCAGCTAAATGAAAAATTAAATCTGGTTTAAAGTCCTCAAAAATCTCATAAATCTTTTCTTTATAAGTAATATCTTCTTTCTTAAAAAAATAATTCTTGTCGTTTATAACAGTGTCAAGAGAATTTAGATTTCCTGCATAGGTAAGTTTATCAATATTTAAAATTTTATGGTCAGTATTATTAATTAGGTATCTGATTAAAGCGGAACCTATGAATCCAGCTCCCCCTGTTACAATTATATTCATAAGCTTAATTTTCTTAATTATATTGGTACCCGGAGCCGGACTTGAACCGGCACGCCATTGCTGGCGAGGGATTTTAAGTCCCTTGTGTCTACCAATTCCACCACCCGGACATACTGTAAACAATTATACTCCATT
>MDTE01128055.1_pt1 | contig 38461 bp, 37 predicted proteins | sample 811231 | NCBI WGS metagenome assembly MDTE01 (sample SAMN05326651, study PRJNA326480) | marine metagenome | isolation source: seawater | place: Indian Ocean: Red Sea | collected 2010 | reverse complement strand
TATGATGGAGCGCGAGAAGTGGAACGGTTACATCAAAGAGTACGACGGCGGGACAATCATGGAGTGTCAGCTGGACGGACACATCTCATACGTTGACTTTGTGAATCAAATAAGAGAGCAACGCAAGGTAGTAGAGGCCAAGGTGAGGGAAATGAGCACGGCTCACAAGGTGTATCCCGGATTGAAGGATCATTTTAACCCGAAAACGGAGGACGGAAAGTACACTCCGATCGACGTCAAGCACATCAAAGGCTTGAAGGAGGCTAAATGGGAGGCACCCGAGATGCCCAAGTTCCGATTAGTGTATCCCGGTTGCGGCGATGGATTGCCCACGCGCGAGAATCTGCATAAGTTTATGCGCGCGCTCGTCAACATCATCCAGGCGCATGCGGATGTGTGGCCGTTCGCCGGACCCGTGAATCCCATGGAAGTACCCGACTATTACGAAATCGTCAAGGACCCGCTCGACTTGGAACTGATCAAAGACAGAGTCTCCAGCGAGAACTATTACACGTCGTTGGAAATGTTCTGCGCGGATTTCCGTCTGATGTTCCACAACTGCCGATTGTACAATTCTCGTGACACGGTGTACTTCAAGTGCGCCAACAGACTCGAAGCTTTCTTCGATTCCAAAATCGCGGCCGGGGTGAATTGGAAAGTCCGCGAGCCACCGACGAAGCGATGATAGAACGTTATCGAATTCGTTCGACGCGTTGAAAGAGTAGATTGTAATACCTAGAACGGAATAGCACCATCGAGAGCTCGCTCGTCCCGCACAAGTCGGCTCGTCAGCCATGCGGTGAATGCGCGACGTCAGCCTACACGAGATGCGTCCACCGATCAAAGAGGTGGCGTCCCGCGACTCCGTGGAATCTGCGTCGTCCTCGAGCCCGGTGGTTCGATGGAGCACGCGCGCCCTCCCGCGAGAAGCGACGCTGAAGAACGAGCTCCAGATTCCGATGGGTGTGGTAATCACGCCTCTCGACCCGACCGCCTCGTGCGCCACCATCGCTCGACTCAAGTCTCCCGAGCGCATCGCGAGGTGTTCGAGCTGTTACGGGTACGTCAACGGCCATTGTCGAGTCGATGCGAGCGGATTCGCGTGTTGCATGTGCGGGACGTACACGGTGTGGCAAGACGCGGCGAAAGGTTCGAGATATTCAAAAGGTTTGGCGACGACCCAGAAGTTACCAGAATTGCAGGCAGAGACGTACGAGTTCGACATGGCTGTTGAGGCGATCTCGTCGACAGTGAGCGGAGAGAAAGGTGGAAACGAAGTCGAGGAGGTTTTAGACGAGAATGACTGGCGACGGAGAGCGGTTAGAAATGACTCCTTAGAACTGCGTCCCGGGAACGGACGTGCGATCGTAGCCATCGTCGATCTGAACGATGCGGGTGAAGAGTATTGTGAATTAGTCAAGTTGGCGCTCGGAAGCGCGATCGAGGCGTTGGATGGTGAGGATGTAAGATTTGGCGTGTTCACGTTTCGAGGCGACACGCTCGAGGCGATCGATTTCAGCGGCGATCGAAATAACGACGTGGTTAGCCTGAAATATTTCGATTCGCACGCAAATCCAAAGAAACACGGGTTCATACGTCGCGTGCAGGACGTCACCACCTCGGTGAAGGATGTCTTGTCATCACCATCGTCGCCTACGACGGCCTCAGGTTGGAAAGAAGTCGTCACGAGCGCCATCGAGGCGCACGTAGGAACGCCGGAGGATTCGACGGAACCCAACGATTCGTCTTCGTCAGGATTCGGCAGGATATTTGGTCCAGTTTTAGATGAAGTCTTGAACGTGATTGATCAAGCCGTCGACGAAGGTTTGGTGTCTAGCGCTAGAGTCATATCCTTTCTTCGGGGTGGTCCCAGTCGCGGCGTGGGAAGTTGCAGCGTCGATCGCCTCACGCAGTCCGTTTCCGATGTTTTGCTTCACGACGCCGTGCAACCGACGGCGGAAGACTTTGAAATGGCTTCCCGAGAAGCGGACGAGTTGATGATTCCCTCGCATGATCATTATGAAAGTATCGGTGAGAGATGTTTATTACACGGCGTTGAGGTTGACGTCATCTTAACGAGCGATGACTTCAATGACCTGAGTACACTCGCACCACTCGCCGAACGCAGTGGTGGGAACGTGTTAACTTATCCAAACAAACGAGAAATACCCATCGTCGGCGATGTCCATCGATTGTTGCGGAATGAAAAGGCGATCAACGCCACTCTTCGCGTACGCACGACTGCAGACTTGGAAATCGCCAACGCGTACGGCGCCTTGCATCCGGATAGAGCCTATGTGGGACTCTATCATATCGCATCCTGTGCGATGAAAGATGCCTTTACGTTTGATTTCGATTACAGCACCAGTGCGGGTCTGGAAGAGGAGTTGAACTCTCGCCATCCAAAAGTACAACTCGCCTTTGAGTACACGTGCATTGAACGACAAGTCGTCGAAACTGGGGATATCATCGTACGCCGTCGTCGGCGTCGTCGTATTCACACCTGTCGGGCGAACATCGCTCGAAGTGCGCGTGATGTTTATAAACACGTCGACGTGAACGCCATGATGTGTTTGATAACGCGGCAAGTTCTCGCGACGTCTGAAGACGAAGGCTTGACCGAAGCTCGCCAAGCCTTGGTGGACTGGTTCATCGCGTTTTCGGCTGCGGCGGAAGCCACGAACAACGCGTTTTCCTTCGTGAAAGACACCATTCCGAGACTCGTGTACGGATTACTGAGGTCAAACGTCCTGCACCCCATCGGGCCTCATCCGGATAGGCGCGTCGCCGCCGTTTCGCAACTCACGAGGTTGGATCCGGATGAGACGGCGACGTTCGTTTACCCACAACTCTTTGAATTTTTCGCGACAGAGGGTGACGACGAGAGAACTAGCGATGTGCTGCAACGTCGCTCGTCGCTTCTTCCGCTTCGTCGAGAGATGGTGTACGAACAGAAGGACTCAAAATCCGCGAGTCCGCGCGTCTTCGTCGCGCACTGCGCCGACGAAGTCATCGTCGTTCATACCGGAGGAGCGCCTTGGTCCACGTACCCACCGCGTCACGGATCGGCGTTAGACATCGAGATACGTCAGATTCGAGAATCGTGCACGTTTCTGCCTCGTTTGACGCACGTGCGCATCGGGCTCGACAACCCGGAACCGCTCGACTCGAGACTGGTGGAGCACCTCGAGAGCGAGGTCTCATTCGGACGCGGTTTCGACGGATTCATCGACTTTTGTCGAACACAAGGCGCAAAGGCGACGTAGACACCACGTAGACGTAGTCACAGCTTGTATTGATAGCAAAGAGAACGCTAGTACGACTAATGTGTGTGTCTCCACATTTTAAATTTGAACGTTGGGAGGTCGAGTCGAGGCAAAGAGACGATTAGTTGTGGAGGGACAAATCTTTGAGGGTGGTGGTGTTAAATGAACACCATGTCTTAACACCGCCAACTGTGGTCGGCAGCGTCGATTTTGGTTTTTTTTGTAATTTTTTGAAGTTGTGAGTTGGTCAGTTCTACCGGTAAACAATTTACGCGGAGGTGAACTTGGTGACCGCCTTGGTACCTTCGGAGACGGCGTGCTTGGCGAGCTCACCCGGCAAGATGAGGCGGACCGCGGTTTGGATTTCGCGGGAGGTGACCGTCGGCTTCTTGTTGTATCGCGCGAGCTTGGCGGCTTCGGTGGCGATCTTTTCGAAGATGTCGTTGATGAAGGAGTTCATGATGGACATCGCCTTGGAGGAGATACCGGTGTCCGGGTGCACTTGCTTCAAGACCTTGTAGATGTAGATCTTGTAGGTTTCCGTCTTGGACTTGCGGCCAACCTTCTTGGCGCCGGACGGCTTCTTTTGAGCGGGCTTCTTCGCCATTGTGTTTGTATTCGTGTTATGGAATGACGCACCCGTCGCCCGCGTCGCCCGAGTCGGGGGCGAAAACGCGCCCTCGCGTGAGCGCGGGTGAGTTCGCAGAGTCACTTGGTATCGACCGTTCATGACCCAAGAAATGATGCCTCAATCACGTCATCAGCGAATCAAAATTGAGTATTCGTAAAAAACACACCCTCTCGATCATTTTCATTTAATTGACGGTCTGTGACCCATCGAGTACACATGTACCCGGGGTACACGAGAAAAATGATTGGCTCTCGCGTGATTAACGGCCAGAAATCGTGCCCTCGAATCACTCTACGTAGTCGAGGTAAAAATTACCAATCAAACGCCCTCACCGGCCTCACGCGCGCGCTCACGCGACGCCCGCGCGATGGCGTTGGTGGGGCGACGCGCGCGTCGAGCGCGTCATTCCATAACACGAATACAAATCGAAAATGTCTGGACGAGGTAAAGGAAAGACCGGCAAGAAGGCCATGAGCCGATCTGCCAAGGCTGGCTTGCAATTCCCGGTCGGCCGTGTCGCCCGCTACTTGAAGGCTGGCAAGTACGCCACCCGCGTTGGTGCGGGCGCCCCGGTCTACTTGGCCGCCGTGCTCGAATACCTCGCCGCCGAAGTTCTTGAATTGGCCGGCAACGCGTCCCGCGACAACAAGAAGTCGCGCATCGTGCCGCGCCACATCCAACTCGCGATCCGCAACGACGAAGAGCTTTCCAAGCTCCTCGGCACCGTCACGATCGCGGCCGGTGGTGTTTTGCCGAACATCCACTCCGTCTTGTTGCCGAAGAAGTCCAAGAAGTAAATGTTTTACTCTTAACTTCCTCCACAAAAAGATCAAAAATTACAAAAAAAACGGGCAAAGTCCCCTCAACCAAAACATGGTGTTCATTTAACACCACCAAACAGAAAGATTTCGTGTGCCACTGTAACTGTCGAAACGCCTCCTCTCCTCGTAACTAACAACCAGCGCCATCTTGCGGCGTCGGGGTACGTCCACGTGCGCGTTGATCGGGTGGGTGAGCGAATCGAGCGACGAGGAGTTCGACGCGCGCGCCATCGTCGTCGCCATGCTTCAAAAGGCGTGTCCATTTCACGAATTCAGATTTGTCGAGGTGTATTACATTGTCCGCTAATGCGTGCAGGCTCTCTCTCTCACTCACCGCACGGCTGTGCTATGTAAGAATCTTTCGTAATCGCGTTTACGCGTTGGCGTCGATGGCGCCTAGTTGCGTTCTCGGCGATCGCTTCGCCCCCATCTCCTCGGAAATTCTTCCCACTGGTGGCACTCTGTTTTCTAATTCGCTTATCTTCGCCAAAAGAGCTTTTTTCTCGACTTGACGCTTTCTTTCAAGAGCTTGTAAGTCGTACTTCATCTCGGTCGCGTCTCGCACCTTGTCGAACGCCGCCTCGCCGCCCGACGTGAATTTCTCACGCAAGCGAGCGTAGACTTCGTTGAGTTTGTGCATTTGACGTTTCATCTCTTTGTTTTCCTTCTTCAACGACTCCACGGCAGCCTTGTCGCGATCCACGCCGTCGTCCGCGCTACCAGCGGCCTTGGCTTTCTCTTTCGAGAGCTTCGCGAACGCCGCCTTGGCGAGGGCGTACTTCTTTTCCAACGCATCGCATCGTTTATTCAGCTCCTCGTTCGACGCGACCAGAGCCGAGACTTGTTCACCGTTGTCACTCGACGAATCGTGGCCCGATCTTTTGTTTTTCGCCACCTCCTCCTCGTACGCTCTGATGGCTTCCTCGAGCACTTGATCAGACTCTCTCGCTCGCTCCTCGAGAAGCGTGATGGTCTCGTTTTGTTTGACGATTTGCTTCCGAAGCGCGAGATGCGCCAAATGTACGTTACCGTTCGTATCACCGCGCTCGACGTCGCTCTCTCGTTGTCGCATGGATGCTTCAACCTTTTCGCCGAGACGCTTTGCCTCCGCCTCCGCCACCGCGCGGAGAGACTTCTCCTCGAAGAATTCGGATTTAAGGTTCGCGAGTTCCTCTTCGGCGCGTCCCCGCGCTCGCTTCGCCTGCGTGAGTAGTATTTGTACGTCCGCAGACGAACCGCTTCCCTCGCCATCCACCATGGTGGCGGTGATTTCGGCGATCTCCTCCCGAAGAGAGGCAATCTGTCCCACGGCATCCAGGCGATGGCGTTCGAGCTCTTCTCGTCGTTTCTCGCTCTCCATCAAGTCTTTCTCGAGTCGCGCGCGCATGGCGTCGCGATCATTCTCCAGAACCTTGACCTTTTCCTCGAACGCGCGTACGGCTTGCAGCGTGTCCGGGGTCATGGCGGACAGCGACTGTCCCGCCACCCTCGTCGCGTTTGAAATTGCGCCACGCTCAACCTCTTCTGTGTGCGGCTCCTCTCGAACTTCTTCGGCGCGGGTCGTCAGCTCTTGAACGCGCGCCTTGAGTTCCACAATCTTCGCTTCGCGCTCCTTCGCCTTCTCTTCCCCGTCCTCCAGCGCGAGCGCCATCAGATTCTTCTCTCGGTCAGCCTCAGCGAGTCGACGGCGGAGCGCCTCGATCGCCTTATCGTCCACCTTGGCGCCTTCCTCCTCCAATCGCGCCTTCAACGCCGCGATTTCTCTCTGTTGCCGCTTCAACATCGCGTTGGTCGCCTTATTCGCCGCCACCTCGTTCACCGTCGCCTTGTTGACGACGCGCTTGGCGCGTTGCGCAAACTTGAGCGTCGAGTGAGACTCCTCGCAGTGCGAATGCGCCGGTGTCATCGCGCACACGATGGCAGTTTTAGAGTTACCACCGAGAGCGGGCTGCAAGATGCGCGTCAGCTTGGAATCACGATACGGTATGTGACCTCCCTTGGATTCGACGCCTTCGGAGAGTTTGTTGATGACGACGCCAAGCGTCATGAGCGACTTGTTGATGTGCGCACCTTCCTTGGCGCGCTCGCCCTCCGCGCCTGTCTTCGACATTCGCTCTGATCCCGCTAAATCCACCAAATTCAACGTCGACACCAGCACCGCCGCGTCGTCGGCACCGCTGGCCTTGCCTTCTATGGCTCTCGATTCGATGATCATTCGGAAAATGGTGTGCGACCTCGAAGAGTGCATGTTCATATTCGTCGCCCCGACGTGTCTGCGCTTCGTCCCTCGCTCGAGAAGCGACAAAACTTGCGAGGGCATAGTGACCACCTCCTCTCTCAACCCCAGCACGTACGTTCCTCGGTCTTTATTTTCGCGAATCGATAATTTCGCCGCGTACTCCTCCGAGTCGCCGTCGCTCGCCTCTGCGGCAAACAAATCCACCATCTTTTCGTTATAAATTTCCAGATAACTCACACGAATCAAGAATTCTCTGTCGCTCCCTTGCCGTCTCACCGCGTCGAACACGTCTCGAACCGCCAGAGGTATCACCCCGAGCTCTTCCTTGCACCCGTGCATGGTGTGCGTCTTCCCGCTCGACGTCTGCCCGTACGCGAACACCGTCCCGTTAAACCCACTGAGAACGTTACTCACGATCTTCGACGTCGTCGCCTCATACACGAGTTTATTATCGCTCATCTCATCGAACACTCGATCGAACGCGTACGCGCCGTTCGTCGAGGCGCCATCCTGTCCGCGCGTCGCTCCGTCGTCAGTCTCTCGTCGGATTGGTTCCCCCTCGTCACGACATCCTCGTCCTCCGCGTCCACGTCATCCCGCGCGTCGACTCGCGCGGTCAACGCGGGACGAGAATATAATTCTGATTCCTCGCGCGCGGTCGCGGTTCGCTCGACGACTCGGTATCTTCCATCGCGCGCGCACCTCGTGCGCGATCGTGTTTTCCGACACGACCCACGGCACGACGCGTCCCGCGCCGCGCTCGGCGTCGTTCAGCGGCCGCACGCGCACGGCGACGAAAACTTTATCGGCGTCGTCGTCGACGGCGCTCATGGCGTCGAATCGCGCGTTCGGTCGACGCGCGCGGTTCGTTGTGACGCGACGATTCGGTTTCTCTCGGCACCTGAACCACGCAGACTGGCGGTCGTATTAAATGAATGAAAGAATAGAGGATGCGTGCGCGCGAAAACGAAAACAAACGATCGAGTCACCACCGTCCAGAGACGCCCATGGCGTATCGCGGGCTGCTTCGAGCGACGAAATCGACGGCGATGACGCGCTGGGCGAAGACGACGTCGGGAACGTCGTGTCTGTCGACGACGAGTCTGCCGTAGGAAACCTGTACGGGCACCGTGGTCGGGCTCACGGTGGTATCTTCGGGTGATTGGTCGACGTATACGCGAGCGGTGTAGTGACCGTCGCTGGGAGGTTGGTTTTCCGCCGCTTCCAAGGAGATTTTGATCTCGTCGACGCCCGAGGCGAGCGCGGCGCGAAGCGCGGTCGTCATCCTCTCTCCGCTCACGTCGAACACCAATCGGTGTTCGCGACCCAACATCCAATTGACGTCGTCGATTTTCCCGTCCGACAGCGCTTGCCTCACGCGCGAGCTACTCACCTGGTCGCCCAATCCCATCGCCGACCTCGTCTGCGCGGGCACCAAATCGACGACGTTCACCGTCATTCCGTTCTCCGCGCCAAACGTCTTCAGATCCTCCACATCCCCGGCCGCCTTGTATCCAAATCTATAATTTTCCCCGGTCACCACCGCCTTGACGTCCATCTCCGCCAACATTTTCACGAAAGCCTCGGGCGAGAGCTCTCGCACGTCTGAAAACGGCAACGCGTGCTCGCGCAAAAAGACGTTCTCGCCCTCCACGTCCCGACTCCAAAGCGCCAACACGCGCGCTCGATCGCTCGGCGCCGTGATCGGTAACCTACTCTCCCACCCCAACATCTCAGCCATGCCCGAAAACGACACCATGGCGACGTCTCCGAGCGTCGCCGCGCGCTCCGCCAGCGCAAAGTGTCCTCGGTGCATGGCGTCAAACTTCCCTAAACACACCGCCAACGGTCTCTCCCCGTCCCCGCTCTCTGTCGTCGACGCGAACGCGCGCGCGCGCGGCTTCGGTCAGTCATCATCGTCTCGTTCGCGTCTCGTTCGCGAGCGTCTCTCTCTCTCTCGCGCGCGACGCCCCGTCGTCGTCGGTCGCCGGCGCGACCGCCGACATCGACGACATCGACGCACCTCGTCTCGGAATCCCCTCCGCGCGCGCCTCCACGATCGCGCACCGCCTCCACCGTCGCGTCCCAGACGTTCCCACGCGTTCGCTCGCGCGCCATCGCGCGTCGACGCTCGCGCGGGCGACGACGACGGGGGACATGGCGCGGGCGTCGCGCTCTCGGGGCGCCCGCGCGGAGTCTCACGCGTCGAGGGTCAGGACTCGTGCATGCAATCCAAAAGCACACCCCGACGAGTCGTGATCGGCGAATTCGACCCACGACCCCCCCCTGCCGACGTCGACCGTCGACGGCGCGCGCGGGGCGACTCGGCGCGGGGCGACGGCGGCGGCGGCGACACTGCGCCGCGCGCGAACGCGTTCCACCGACGCGCACGATGTTTACCCTCACGGCGAAATGCGCCGTCGCGACCCCGGTCGCGGCGACGCGCAAGGGCGCGCGCGCGCCGCGCGCGAGAGGTGCGTCGAGCGCGCGCGAGCGCGCGGGCGGACGCGGGTGCACGACCGCGCGCGACGCGGGAACGATGGAACGCGCGCGCGAGGGGTGGAGAGAGGGGGCGGGGTGGGGGGAGAATATCGTCGCGCGCGATGGGCGCGCGAACGAAGGGTCGCGCGCGTCGAGAGGGCGGCGAGGGGACGCGCGATGCGAGGGGTCGGGTGCGCGGACGAGACCCTAAAACCTGAGCGCTCGCGCGCGGGGGAGCGGAGCGAACGCGTCGGGCGCGGTCGTCCTCTTCGTGGACGAGTGGATGCGAGAGGGGAGAGCGATGAGACGGTCAAGGCGACGCTGCGGTGGTGGATTCGATGGGAGACGCGACGGTGAACGCGCGACTGACGTGAATTTTATTCTCCGACTCGACAGTGATCCGCGCCGCGGGTTTGGACTTTTCCGAACTCGAGGAGTCCGCGACGCCGCAACGCGCGGTGCGCAAGGATGGCTTGAGCTCCAAGGAAGCGAAGCAATCTAAGCGCTTCCGCGCCGCGCAAAAGTCTGTGCCGCCCCGTTTGGAGGCGCAAGCCGCCGACACGGCGATTGAGCTCATGAAGAGCTCCGCGACGGCCAAGTTTGACGAGTCTGCCGAAGTGCACATTCGATTGAACATTGACCCGAAGTACAACGATCAACAATTGCGCGCCACCGTTGCGTTGCCGAAGGGTACCGGTAAGACCGTTCGCGTCGCTGTGTTGTGCTCTGGTGACAACATTGCCGCGGCGAAGGATGCGGGCGCCGACTTCGCGGGTGAGGACGACTTGGTTGACGAAATCGCGGGTGGTATGATGGATTTCGACTTGCTTGTCGCGACTCCGGATATGATGCCGAAGGTTGCTAAGCTCGGTCGTCAGCTCGGTCCGAAGGGTCTCATGCCGAACCCAAAGGCGGGTACGGTGACCACCGACGTCGCGACGACTGTTACTGAGTTCAAGGGGGGTAAGGTTGAGTTCCGCGCGGACAAGCAAGGTATTGTGCACGTGCCGTTCGGTAAGCTCAGCTTCAGCGCCGGTGACTTGAAGGAGAACTTGCTCGCCATCGTCGGCGCGATCGACGCGAACCGACCCGTCGGCGCTAAGGGAGTCTACTGGCGCACGATGTACGTCGCGTCGTCCATGGGCCCCTCGGTGCAAGTCGACGTCGCCGCGGCGCGCGATGAAATCGCCGTCGCCTAAAAGAAGTTTGACCCATCCGAATAACTTTCGCGCGCGACTACGTATTAGAGAACTACTAGCCTCGGAAATAAAATCCAATCATATTTTTTTCTCGCTCTCCCCGCGCGGCGCGGGATCCGGCGCGCGAGGTGTCATCGTTTTCATCGATTTGTCAAAATGTACAGTATTGAAAAATTTAGCCGTGCTAAGATGGTATACTCGGGTACTAAATCGTTTGGGGAAAATTTGCGCGGATGGAATGATCAGTTGATGCCGCGTGTGAGGGAAGCACGTGCTCACTTCCGATGTCAACCTGCTGGTGGAATGATACCGGAAAGTGGCGCTACGGTGTGCTGCATGGATTTCTAGCGCTTATAGCGTACAAAAATTAATTTATTGGGCAATCAGAAGATGGATCCGTCAAATCAGAACTCGTCTCCATCGCTTCGAGGAAAAAATGACCTTGGCCAGTGCGGAGCTGCACTAGAAGTTGCCCAACAGTGAACCATTCGAAGCAGAAGCATTTGAAGCCACATTTGAAGAGCTCATGTTCATAAACTCATTGTCAACAAGTGAATCCGGTAATGGAGGCATATCGGTCGCTTGGGAGATGTGTCTTTGCTGCGCGCCATCAACTTGTGAGCTGCTGACGGTCTTGCTGTGAAAATTTGCTGCCGCTGCCGCTGCCGCGTCTGCGTACTGCGACTCTTGAGCCATGCCTGGATTCATGGCCGCCATCGCCGCAGCGACAGATTGTTGATACGCAGAATCAGATTGCATTTTGATTCCGTTCATGTGCTGCCGCGCGGCAGCTGACGCCATTTGATGAGCGTTCATCCAACGAGCGTCGAACCCGGCGTTACCGTTTTGTTGATTGACAGTCGCATTTCGACGAAGAATCTCGTTCGCCAACGCCATCGTCAACGCATTATTATCATACGTCATACCATTGGCCATGGCAGTCTGTAAGAGCAACGCTTGTTCCAGATTGAGGTTACCTCCGCCGAGCAAACTCGCCGCCGTATTAGGGTCCACGCCCAGCAGCGCCGACGGATCAATCTGAGCGCCGTGATTCATCGGCAGATTCATCGTTCTATTCATCATGTGCAGCTGTGGATTCTTATTGTGCGACATATCACCGAGATCGGCACCGTACATCGCTTGCGCGGTATTGATGGTGCCGTACGCTCGTCCGCCCAATCCCAGCGCCGCCTGCTCGGCAGTCGTCCCGTGATAAAAACGGCACGAAGCCCGGAAGCATCGCCCGTTTTGATAATCACGGCATATCGGCTGCGTCGCCTGCGTCGGCACCGCCGCGCCCTCGGCCGCGTCGTGCAGGTATCGGCAGTTTTCTCGAAAGCACGCGCCCTGCGGTACGACAAAAGAGCCGCGTCAGTCAGTCTGCATCTCCTTTCCTCGACCCGCGCGGTCACATTTTCCATACGAGCACACCCGACGAGTCATGACTCAAAAACGACGTACCTTTAAAAAGTCGCGACACACCTCCCGGTCCGCGGCGACCGGGGAACATATCGGCCCGCCGCCCGCGTGCATCGCTTTCGCCGCGTCCGTCTTCGCGCCCTCCATCGGAAAAGACGCCTCAAAAGTCCCTTCACCGAATTCTCTCGCTTTCTCGCGCGCTCTCGCGTCGCTCGCGTCGCCCGCGTCGGCAATTACCACGATTCTCCCCTCGTCCCTCCGCCTCGCGCCGTTCCACGTGGGCTTTGTTGACACGCCACCGCGCGCGAAGTCGTCGCTCGTCGACGCTCGCACACCGCGCACGACCGACCGTCACGCCCGCGTTCGCGGTCGCGATCCTTCGTCCTCGACGCGGTCTTCGCGCGCGCGCGTATGCGTCCCCGGAGGCGTCGCCCCGTTCCCTCGCGCGCGTCGCGGTCGGTCGCCGCCACCCGCGCGTGCACTTTTTCCAACCTCTCGCGCGCTTTATCGCACTTTATCGCACAATCTACCGCGTCGCGCGTGCACTTTTTGCGCGAGATCTTTCTTGGCGCGCGTCTCCGGGGAGATTCACGAGTCACGACTCGTCAGCACACACGCACGCGGGTGTGGAATATCTGCGGGTGCGGGGGGTGCGCGAGGGTCGGCCCGCGCGCCCGTCTGACTGTTTGCGCACACCCGTGTGCCGTGCGGCGCGAGGTGGGGGACGCGTGGTGGTCGGTCGCCGCTTTGTCTGGGACGCGCGCGAAGGCTGGACGCGGGAGGCGAGAAGACGACGCGCGTGGGATGGAGGAGGGCGTTACATCGTGTCTAGAGAGGTGCGTGTGAAGTGTGTGTGCGCGCGCGCGCGCGCGCGGCTAGGCGGAGGTCGATGGCGGCGCGTCGGCGTCGGCGTCGACGGCGCGGCGAAGGTCGGCGAAGGCGCGAACGGCGCGACAGGCGGAGTCGGCGAGGAGGAGGGCGTCGGTGGAGGTTTCTTCGGCGAGCGCGAGGGCGTCTTTTCTCGCGTTTCGCGCGCGTTTGGCGGCGATTCGAACGCGGCGACGGATGGTGTCGTCCGCGGCGGTGTCGTGGACCACGCGCGCGCGGTCTAAATCGGCGAGCCACGACGCGTGCAGGACGTCGTCGTCGAGACGAAGCCGCGACGCGCGTTCCGGCTGAACGACGTCTGGCTGGACGACGGACGACGGGTGAGGTTCCGACGCTCGAGGGGCGGTGACGCTCGGCGCATTCATACGTCCATGGATGGCACCGAAGACGAAGGATGCGAAAACGACGAGCGCGCGTCTTCCGAGCGCGCGCGTTGTATTCGGGTTCGCCGAACCTCGCGCCGTCGAGAGCACGCCGCTCGATTCTCGCGCCTCGACCGTGTCCGTCGCCTTAGTCTCAATCGCCTCGCGCGCCTCGCACGGCGCGCTCGCCGCTCGCTCGTGCGCCGCCTTTGTCTCTCGAACGACGTCTCGCAATATTCGTAAGACTTCTTCCTCGACGTCGAGGTCCTCGGACGATTTCGCCTTCTCCTTCGAAACGCGCCCACCACCACCACGATGACCATCCATCGTCGCGTCTCGATCGTTCCTCTCCGCGCGCTCACCACTCATCCTCCTTCTCCGCGCGTCGGGTAAATTCGCGACTCGGAGTCTCTCCCTCGGCGTCTTCGTCGGTTTCACCGCGCTCGCTCCCCCGACGTCGCGTCCATTCGACGTCGACGCGCGCGTCGACCCGTCTCGTTCGATCCACGGCGAGTCACCCTCGCGCGCGCCGTCCCACGCGCTCGCGCGTCGCCGCCGCCGCCGCTCGCCGCCGCTCGCCCTCGCGCTGTCCCCCGGCGTCACCCTCGTCGACGCGTTCCATCCACCGCTCGCGCTCGGCGTGCGAGGATCCCCCCCGCGCATAGTTTTCTTTCCGCTCCCGCTCGGTCGCATCGTCGGCGTCCCCGCGTCCGTCGCGCGCGTCGTCGCCGCCCATCTTTCAAACGGCTCGTCGTCAACGGTCGTCGGCCCCGCGCGAAGACGCGCGCGAAGGCTCGACATGGCGCGCGCGCGTCGTCGACGCCGACGACTCGCCTTTTCGTCGATTCCCCCGGCGCGCGCCTCGCCTCGCGTTCGCGCGCGCGACGCGTTCGCGAGTCGCCGCGGAGTGTCGATTCGCCAAAACGATGCCCGTCGCCGCCGCCGACGCCGCCGACGCCGCCGCCGACGACGCGCGGCGTTCGCGCTCCCGCGACGACGTCGGTCGAGTTCGCGCGCTCGATCGTCCGACGCGCGTGGCGATCGCGTCGCACGCCGAGGCGCGAACGCTCGCGGACGTCGTGCGCGCGCTCGTCGAGAATGTCGTCGACGGCGACGCGACGCGCGCGGAGATCGAGGTGACGATCGCGTCGTCGCGGACGGGCGCGGGAGAGACGACGAGAGACGCGGGCGCGCGCGTCGTCGCGCGCGACGACGGGCGAGGACGGTCGCGAGAGGAACTGCGCGCGCTGCGCGATCGTCTCGGAGAAGGAGAAGGAGAATCGACTTTTCCCGACTGGATCGGCGCGCGCGCGTGGCGCGCGATTTTCGGCGTGTGTCGAGGGGTGGAGATCGTCAGTAGGACCCGAGGGAGCGCGGAGACGACGCGATTGACGTCGTGGGACGGTGAGGCGACGCTCGGGACGAGCGTGGAGGGGTGGGACGAGCGCTGGACGACGACGACGACGTGTCGATCGGCGTTTTATAGAAATCGAGTGGCGCGCGTGGACGCGGCGGAGAGGTACGCGGCGACGCGGGCGGAGCTTCGATCGATTATTTTCCACGCGTGCGTGCTGCGACCGCGGTTGAGGATGCGACTGGTGATCGACGGTGCGGTGGTCGAGCGCGTCGAGGGGGAGAGACGAAGCGTCTTGGACGGTTTGCGCTCGACGTTCGGCGAGGAGGCGGATCGGTTGTTAGCCGTGGATCACGAGAGCGCGGACGGCGAGTGGCGCGTGCGAGGGTACGTGAATCCACCCGATCGTCGATTTGGGTCGTCGGAGATGCAATTTGTGTACGTGAACGGAAGGCACGTGCGAGGAAAATCGAGCGGCGTACACCGAGAAATCATGCGTCTGGAAGCGAACTCCTTCTTGGGCGAAGGCGCGCGGAATCTCGGAAAAGGATTCCCGGCGTTTCTCATCTCCATCGAGTGTCGAGAGGATGCTTTCGAGATCGTGCACGACCCGTCGAAGACCTTGATAGAGTTTGAGGATTGGAGCGTCCTTTTTCGTCACCTCGACGAGGCTATCACTCGAGCTTGGCCGGCGCGAGAGGATCCACCGACGGAAGGCGCGGATCGCGACGTCAACGTCTCGAAACGCACACGCGGTGATGAACACGTCTCAAAACGCGCACACGGCGATGAATGCGCGTGCTGTCCACCCACAGGTCCTTTTAGGCAGTCTGCTCTTCTCAAACCACTTCCCTCTGTCGACGTGGAGCCGGTAGAGGCGGAGAGGAATCCTGTTTTCGACGCCGAAGTTCCGATCATGGAAGCCTCCAGTCGAGCGTACCTCCGACCTCCCGCTCATCTCGAACGGCAGCACATGTTCTCAGTGAGCGTTCTGGGTCAAGTGGGTTTGAAGTTCATCATGTGCGTCATACGAGTGGGAGAAGAAGGCGCCGTCGTCGCGGCGATCGATCAACACGCCGCCGACGAAAGAATATCTCTCGAAGAACTGTGGGCGACCGTGCTCAGTCCGAACACTCACGTTCCAACGGAAGAGACGCAGTCGGCTCTGTGGGCCACGCCGTTATCCGTGCGAGAGTTTGAGGTTCTCGAGACGAACGCGCAGATAGTCCGCCGATGGGGTTGGGATTGGAGAACGAGCGCCGACGACCCTGCAAAAGCGGAGAACATCGTCTATCTCACGCGAGTCCCGACGATTCGTGGCACTTCCCTGGGCGGGAACGCACTTCGGCAATTTCTTTTCCAACTTCAGTCGACGACGGCGTCGACGTCGCAAGCGCCGCGCTGTCTGTATCGATTGTTGGCGAGCAAGGCGTGTCGCGGCGCCATCATGTTCGGTGATGGTTTGAGCACGAAAGAATGTGAGACGATCATCAGCGCGCTCAGGCTGACGCAGCTTCCATTCTCTTGCGCTCACGGCCGACCGACTTGTGCGCCGCTGGTCCGCGTTCCGCCAAAGCAACGTCGCCAACGCGTCGACATTCCGAACATTCGCGCTTGGATACGAGCGAAACGTGCAAAAAACCAATGACGACAATGAAACCAATTCCTTCTCGACCGCCATCGTGACGTAGTAACCACTGACATTCTTTCGTCACGAGTATGAAAAAAATACGATTAAAAGCCAACGCGCTAGTTACCCTCCCCTCACAACTTTCACGCCGCCGTGAGTGCCCGGAGCCGCGCACGATGGGAGGCGAGACCGGAAAATCGTTGATGCGACTCAAAATCGCGGATCTTCGCGCGCGATGCGCCGAGAAGGGTCTCGATGAGAGCGGTACGAAGGCGGATCTCGTCGGAAGGCTGCTGAAGCAATCTTCGGACGGCGAAGGAGATGCGCCGTCTGCCGCCGCTGAGGAGAAAGAAAGAGCACTGGAAGCGTCGACGAAGGACGATGGCGACGATGATCGAGCGGTAGATGCGAGCGAGGCGTACGTCGCCGGTGATTTCGACGAGCTACTCGTGCATTTGCAGGAAAATCCGTCCGATGCGGCTGGTTGGGAAAGGTGCGCGAAACTCGCGAGGGAAACGGCGATTCCGGGATCGAGACAGCTCTTCGACGCCATCACCGAACAGTTTCCTCGATCATCGTTGGCGTGGTGCTGGTACGTGGACGCAGAGCTCGAGAGGAACGAGAGCGGGACTCCGGACGACGAAGCGATCCGCGCCATTTTCGGTAGATGCTTGATACCGTGCCCGAGCGCGTTGCTGTGGCGAAGATATGCATCTTACATGGCTAGCACGAACGACTTGACGACACAAGAGGGGGTGGACACGCTGAAATCGGTCTATGAGTACTCTGTGGACGTCGTCGGCGAGGATGCGGACGCCGGCGACTTGTGGCTCGATTACTGCCAATTTTTGCGTAGCACGGAGGCGAGCTTGATCGTCACGGACGTCGCCGTCGAGCAAGCGCCGAGCGCAAGAGACATGGTTGTTCGTCGCACGTATCAAAAGGCTATTTCAGTGCCGATGCACAAGTTAGATGTTGTTTACAAGGAGTACGAGGCTTTCGAGCAAGAGAAGAACAAGACGCTGGCGCGAGCGCTATTGCAAGAATTGGCTCCAAAATTGTTGCTGACGCGAACCGCGCTCGGTAAAAGAAAGAAAGTGCTCGATGGTGTCGTCATCGGGGCCGTTTGCGTTGATCCGGTTCTCCGCGGTGCTACCCGTGTCGTCGCACCTGGTAGTCTACTCGCAGGTTCGCCAGAGGCGTGCGCCATGAAATGGGCGGAAATCATCGAGTTTGAAAAGTCGAACGTTCAAAAACTCGAAGATCCTGCCCCTGGCCAACCGACGTCGCAGCTTCACGCCCGCGTCAAACACGCGTACGAGTTGGCGGGTCTGTCCCTCGGCGAAACTCCGCAGTTTTGGCTCGAATACGCGCACTGGCACGAGAGCGAAGGACGCTTGGATGAAGCGGTAGACGTCTTGCAGCGTGCCCGCGACGCTCTCCCGTACTGTTCCATTCTCACCTTTGCGAATGCTGACCTAGAAGAAGCCCGGGGTGATGCAGAGGCGTGCAAGAAGATTTACGAAGCCATCTTGGACGAATACGAATCGAGCGCGGCGGAGGCTGCGGAGCGCGGTGAAGAAGTCGTGATGCCCTCTGACGTGTGCTTGATGTACTGCGAATACATTCGAGCGTCTCGACGCGTGGAAGATCAGAGCTCGAGCAGAAAATCGTTCATGCGCGCTCGGAAGGCTCCCGGCGCTCGTTGGGAAATCTACGCGACGGCGGCCATGATCGAGTGGAGGTACGACAAGAGCGATAAACCCGCGAGGAACATCTTCGAACTAGGCTTGAAGAATTTCCTCTCGTCGACGGAATACGTCGAAAGTTACGCCGAATTTTTGATTGGCATCAACGACGTCGCCAACGCCAGAGTGCTCTTCGAGCGCGCGCTGAGCGAGGCGCCCTCGAAGAAAATCTGGGACATGTTCGTCGACTTTGAACGCTCTCACGGAACGATGGACACCATCATCGACGCCGAAACGAGACGCAACGCCGCGTGCGGATCGACGGTGGTGGCGACCAACGTGCTCAGCGCCCTGCTCGGCCGTCACGCCGCCGTCGATCTTCGACCGGCGAGCGAGGAATATTGCGACTATTTCTGCTCCATCGGCGCCGAGGTTCCACTCCGTCGCTCCGAGGCGTCGACCGTGTCGTTCGCCTCGCTTCGTAACGAGCGTTTGGCGCGCGAGGCCGCGCTCGCCGCCGTTCCACCGCCCTCCGCGCCTTCGGGAGCTCCAAAGCGGGCACCCAAGGCGCCCTCGGCGCCCGTCGAGAAGAGAAAACTTCCGGGCGCGTTGGGTAAATTCTTCAACAGCCTTCCGGGACCGGTGGCGTTTGCCAAATTCCCACCGCCTCGCGTAGACGCCGTCCTGGACGCGCTCAAAAAGACCGATCTCAGCGAGGAAGCGATCGAGGGGTACCTCTCCAAGATGGGGTATCAGGGGGGCGAGAAGCGCAAGGCGATCGAACTCGTCGACGATCCCGCGTTGCGCGCGTCTCGCGCGTCGGCGTCGGCGAAACCACCGGCCAAGGACGTCTTCCGAAGCCGACAGAGCAAGATGCAGCGCGCGCAGGCCGAGTATCAGTAAATTATGTAGAATGTAGCCGAGAAAAAAAGACGGATTCAAACGACGAAGGATTCGTTTCGTCTCGTGTGCGATTACATCGTCGTTCGCGCGCGTCGTCTCGTCTCCTCATCGTTCGCGCTCGTCTCATCGACCGCCCACTTGTTCCATCATCGCATCCACGCAATCACCATCCTCCATATCTAAATCTTGGGGCATTTGATCCGCGCGAACGCGTTCGCCGTCGACTAAAAATCGCACGGCGTTCATCTGCAGCGATTTTCTCTGACAGTACGCCTCGAACACCTTGGAAAACTTGGTCGTCGGTCGAACCTTGAAGTGCACCTCCGTGCCGTCCTGCGCGTCGAGTCCATCGTCATCGTCAGTCCGAGATCCGAGATCCCACGCGCGCGTCGTCACCGTCGCGTCGAGCCCGTCGTCCAGATCCCATCGCGCGTCGTCATCTCAAATCAACATCTCAAAATACATCTCGCGCGTCGCGCGTTCGCGTCGTCGTCTCTCGCGTCGCTCGCTCGCTCGCTCGCGCACCATGTCCCGAACTTTAATGTTGATGTGTTCCTCCTTCACCTCCTGTTTCACCTCGTCGTCGCTCATCTCGCTCGCGTCGTCGCGTCGCGTCGCGCTGTCGGTCCGGCGCGCCGATCGCGTCGCGCTGTCGGTCGTGCGGTCACGACGAGTCCTGACTCGAGACGAGTCCCCACTCGACGCGACGCGATCGGCGCGCCCCGGCATTCCACCGCCCTCGCGCGCGTTTCCGTGCGTCCGGGAGCGTCGCCACCGCGCGTGAGCGCGCGCGAGAGACGAGAGACGTCGTCGGTCGCGACGTCGTCGAGACGAGATCGAGGCGCGGGACGCGAACGCGCGAGACCGCGACGTCATTGACGCATGAGCAAGGTTAAGACGGCGCGAGACATCGCGCGCAAGGCGGCGGAGATCTTCGGTCATCACGTCGGGAACGGGCTTCCGAGCGGGCGCAAGGTGTTGCGGAGACCGATGATCGGTGAGGTTCTCGCGGGGTATTACCCGAAATCGCTCGCGAGGAGCGATCCGTTGTTCACGGCGCCGGACGAGACGAGACGCAGGGTGAAACTCGAGCGTCTTCGAAGGCGAGGGAAAGGACCGCCGAAAAAGGGTGAGGGGAAGCGGGCGAGTAAGTGAGAGAGAGAGAGACGACGCGTTTGAGAGAGGGAGGCGTCGAATAGAGGGCGTTTGTGTGAATACGTACGTGTAGATTGATTGTTTTAGAGAAGACGGCGCTTTTCTCGTCGCGAACTCGGCCCCACACCCCGTCGACCATGTCCGCGACCGCCGAGGTGCGCGCGTCTCGTCTCGTCTCGTCGCGCGCGTTTCGTCGCTCTCGCACCGTTCTCGCGCTCGCGCTCGCGCTCGACGTCCGCGCGCTGACTCGAGGTCCCGTTCCCGCGCGCAGGAATTCGCCGCCCTGGTGCGCGTCGTCAAGGATGCGCAGCGGCGCTTCTCTGCGCAACCGGACGCGAATCCGCGGTGCGATTTCAAGGGATGGTTGAAGAAAAACCGTAAGCGTCCGGAGAGCGCGTGGGGCGATCCGAGTCGACACAAGTCGGAGACGCTGAGGGAATTCGTGCGCGAGCTCGGAGAGGAGGCGACGATGCGCGTGCGCCGACTGGTCGAGCACGACAAGTGGCGGAAGAAACGCGATGAGTGGGACGCGTGGGGGGACGAGGAAGAGATTGACTCGACGAGTGATGGAGGATGGGAGATGGTGCGACGAACGCGTCGACACGAGTCGTTCGTGGAGTCGTATTATCAGTTGCCGTCGCACGAGCCGACGTGGCGAAGGACAAAGTATAGGCCGACGCGATGGTGCGTGGAAAAAGGGATGAAACCGAGGTTTTTGGGCGTGGATTGCGAGATGTGCGAGACGGCGACGGATACGAGAGCGCTCGTGGGGGTGTCCGTGGTGGACGAGACGGGTGAGGTTCTGTTGAAGACGTTGGTGAAACCGCCGGGGAAAATTCTCGATTTGAGGCGAGACATCACCGGATTAAAGGAGAAGGACGTCTTGGCGGCGAAAAAGACGCTGCGCGATGTACAGGACGAGATCGCGAGTTTGTGCGTGCCGGGCACCGTTCTCGTCGGTCACTCGCTGATGTATGATTTAAATTCCCTGAAGATTGATCATCAGCCCGTCGTCGACACGGCGCTCTTGTTTCGCTTCAAGGATCGCCCTTGGTCGACGCCGAGCCTGGCGTACCTGTGCGAAACCTTGCTCGGACGGAAAATGCGACAGGGCGCCGGTGGATTTCACGATTCCGCCGAAGACGCCAAGGCAGCGCTGGATTTAGTGCTGTGGGAGATGAACCAAGAGACGCCGACGTTTGAGGTGGAGTCGCCGCCGCAAACCGTCGACGCGAACGACTTGCGCAAACTCCTCATCCATCGCGTGCCGCAAGGCGCGACGGCGGACGCGCTCAAAGAAATTTTCCACGAAGAAGATCGCACACACATCAAGGGCGCGCGCGAACGCCCGTCCAAACAGACGACCGACGCCGTCAAAGCCACCGCGTCCTGGTTGGTGGAATTCGTCGACGCCGCCCGCGCCGACGCCGCATTCGCGCGTCTCAACGCCCCCATCGTTCCGGACGCCATCGGCCGCGACCAAAAGTTCCAGTCGCTTCCATCCATGACGCGCGCGTCCGGCGACGCCGTCACCGTCACCGTTCGCCGCATGTCGACGCCGGACGCCTCCGTCGTCACCGCCAAGCGCTCGGCGTCGGCGCGAGCGCCGCCGGAACCGCCGGCGAAGAAAAAGCGTCAACGCAAGCCCAAAGCCATCCCATTACCAGGAGATAAATAATCATAAAGATTCGCGCGCGCGCGCGCGACGTAGCGTTTGTAGCACCGTAGAAGACGCATCCAGTCATCCAGCGACGACGCGGTGCCTTCACATTCGAGCGCGCGATGACGTCTCTCGCGCCCGCGCGCGCGCTCCACGCCCCGCGCGCGCGACAAACGCGGTCCCATCGTCGTCGCGTCCCGCGCGCGGACGCCACCGACGGCTCCACGCCCTCCCGGCGCGCCGATGACGCCCCGATCGCGAGCAAACCCGTCACCGTCGACGCCAAGCCATCGGCGAGCAAAGCCCTCCTCGACGAGGTCCGCGCCGCGCTCGTGCCCTCGGGTGCGAACGCCGCGACCGTGCTGCGAGCTACTCAAAGGTTTCAAGAGGCGTACGAGGCCGGAGAAGACGTCGAGACGACGGTGGCCAAGGCTATGGGATTTGAGCGTTTCGAGGACGTGCCGGAGACGCAGCGGATGTACGCGTCCAAGATCGCGAAAAAGCTCGAAGAAAACGCCAAGACGCTGCGAGGGGAGCTGGAGACGGCGACGAAGATGTATGATTCGGGCGTGACGGCGTACGGACGCGGGATGTACGACGACGCGGTGAAATGGTTCAAGGCGGCGGCGGAGGAGACGAGCGAGACTTCGTTGCTCGGCGGGCGAATTCAAATTTATTTAGCCCTGTCGTTGGACGCGTACGGACAGCGGGACAAGGCGTTGGATATTTATACGTATTTGGAGAGCGTGCACCCGGAAAAGTCGATTCGTAAACAGGCGGAGGAGTTACGGTTTATTCTCGAGGCGCCGAGGATGGAGATTGGTGAAAACGAGCGCGTGGACGTGCCGCTGTTGCGCGATCCCGACGCGTTCGCGCCGTACAGTAATAAGTGGAGCACGGCACCGAGTTCGAGCGGGTCGGGGGCGCGGGCGAAGCGCGAGAAGACGTTGCAGCAAGAGTACGGGGGCGATGCGGGGGAGCGGTTCGATTACGACAAGTTGCGGCTCGGGATCCAAATCGTCGGTGGCGTCGCCATCACCGTCGGTCTCGCCTATTATTCGACCACCGTTCGATGACACACGCATGTAATGTATACGCACAGCGCTATTGTAAAAGTACGTCGTTCGTTCGTCGATTGAGAAAATACACACATTCTAATCCTTCGCGTCTTCAATGCCGAATTCCGAGATTGAAAACTGCGCCTCCGACTCGGGTAAGACGGGCGAACACGCAATCTTCATGATTCTGTTTTCTCCGCGCCCCTTGCGAAGCGCCAAGCGCGTCGTGCTCGCGTGCGCCATGATGTTCCCACCGATTGGCTTGAGCGCGTTCGCGCCCGCGAACGGACCACCCTCGGGATTGGCGACGACTTGGTTGGAGACGATGACGGCGACGCCGAATTCATCCGCCAACCGCGCCAACTGCCGTAAAAATTTCCCGAGGTGCATCTGTCTCGCGCTCAATTCCCCGCGTCCTTCATATTCGGTTCGGTACAGATTCGTCACGGAATCGATGATCATCAGCGCGAATCGCGACTCCGCCATCATGCCTGCGGCGGCGACCAAGAGCTCGCTCTGATGCTCCGTGTTGTGCGCCTTCGCGTACGCCACATTATCCAAAACCGGTCCCGGATCCATCCCAAACCTCTCGGCGATCTGAATCAAACGTTGCGGCCTGAACGTCCCCTCGGTGTCGATGTACATGCACTTCCCTTCGCCGCCGCCGTGTTCGATCGGCAACTGACACGTCACCGCGAGCGTGTGCATCAACTGCGTCTTCCCCGTGCGAAACTCACCGTACACCTCGGTCACGCTTCCACTCTCGATGCCACCCTGCAAGAGTTCATCCACTTTTTGCGATCCGGTGGTGATCATGATGACGTCTTTGCGCGCCGCCTCGATCATCGTCGCCGTGGTAAACCCCGCGGGAACCAATCCATTCGCTGCGCGCGCACGACGTCGACGCCATCGTCTCCAGTCAGTCATCTCACCCCTCTTCATCTCACCCCTCCACCTCTCTCACCGCGCGTCTCTCGCCCCGCGCGCGCGCGCGCGCGGTCTCCGCCGCGCAAACCCGGCACCCGTTCCCCTCGCCGCGCGTCTCTCTCTCTCTCTCTCTCTCTCTCTCTCGCCCTCGCTCCCCCACGAACGCGTTCAACGCGCGTCCAATTTTCAATCGTCCACGCTCGGGTTTAGGCTCGCTCGACGCACCGATCTGTTTCAATTTCTCCACCTTTTGTTCCGACAGCCCTCTGATCTCGGCGAGGCGTCGTCTCGACGACCGCGCCAATCCCTCCACCGTGTGCACGCCCGCGTCGACGAGTTTCTTCACGTCCGCGGCGCCGATACCGGATTCCTACGGAACGCGACGGGACGCGTCAGTCGGTCGTCGGTCGCGAGTCGCGTTCGTTCGCGCGCGCGCGCGTCGTCGAGAGAGAGAGATCGTCATCGAATCGAATCGAATCGTTCATCGTTCGTCATCGAATCGTACCTCGAGGGCGACGATGGGCGTCGGTCCGTGCGCGTGCGTCTCCTCCTCGCGATGCGTCTCCTCGTCCTCGCGTCGCGCGAGCGTCGCCTCCATGTCGCGTCGGATCGGGGCCGTCGACGAGTGACGCGCGTCTGTCTGTCGCTCGAGCGTTTAAAATCGGGCGCGTCGATGCGCGCATGCGCCGTCTCGCGCGCGCGCTCGGAACGGCGCGCGTCGATGGGATTCGTGGGACGGCGTCGACGACGCGCGAGACGGCGAGACGTCGCGCGGATGACGACGACGACGACGACGACGGGACGACGCGTGTCTTTGAGTTTCGAGTGATTCACGAGTCCGCGCGGTCGCGCGCGCGCGTCGGGGAGATTCGAACGGCGCGTGGGGTGGTGCGCACGCCGGGGTACGTGCCCGTGGGGACGAACGCGGTGATCAAGGCGGTGCACGGGTCGGTGTTGGACGACGCGGGGATCGATTTGATGTTTGCCAACGCGTATCATTTGATGATTCAGCCGGGCGCGGAGGTGGTGAAGGCGCTGGGGGGGGTGCACGAGATGATGGGACGTCGACGACCGGTGATCACGGATAGTGGGGGGTTTCAGGTGTTCTCGCTCGACGCGGGGGGGGGCTCGAGTGGGAAGGAGTTGAAGAGTCGTAACGCGACGAAGCATAAACGACAGAGTTTATTACTCGGCGTGTCCGAGGAAGGGGCGACGTTCAGGTCGTACAGAGACGGGACGAAGATGACGCTGACGCCGGAGAGCAGCGTGGCGGCGCAAAAGGCGATAGGGGCGGACATCATCATACCGCTGGACGAATTGCCGCCGTACGACGTTTCGCGCGAACGGTTGCGGGACAGCGTCGAGCGGTCGCATCGATGGATGGAGAGGAGTCTGCGCGAGCATTTGAGGGACGTGAGAGGACAGGCCATGTACGGCGTCGTGCACGGAGGCGTGGATAAGGAATTGCGTCGAATGTCTGTGGAATTTCTCGCCGGGTTGCCGTTCGACGGCATGGCCATCGGAGGCTCCTTGGGACGAGATTCAGCCGAACTGGACGATTTGCTTCGCTATCTCATGCCTCTCCTCCCTCGAGACCGTCCGAACCATCTCTTGGGAATCGGCGACGTGGGCAACATCGATCGCGCCGTCGCTCTCGGCGTCGACACGTTTGACAGTTGCTATCCCACGCAAGTGGCGAGACACGGCACCCTCTTCACCCGCTCGCGCGGTCGCGTCAACTTCCGACGCGCCGAGTACCGAACCAGTCTCGAACCCGCGTGCGAGGAGTGCGCGTGCACGCTCTGCACGAAACACTCGCTCGGATACCTCCACCACCTCGACCGCGCGCGCGAACCGCTCGCCTGGTCGCTCGCGTCCGAGCACAACCTCTTCCACGTCGGCGACAAGATGGCGCGTCTCCGCGAGCGCATCTTACACGACGACGTCTGAGCGTCACTCCCTCGCCCTCGTACCGTCACCTCGCCCTCGTACCCTCGCCCCTTTACCCGCACCCGCCGCCGCGCCTAGTCCTCGTAATACCCTCCCCAAAAAAACTGCCCAGAGTAACCGTCCAGTAACCGCCGCGACCGATCTTCACATCGACCCTCGCGCGCGGTCGCGACGCCGCGACGTCATGCCCGACGCCACCGCGCGCGTCGCGCTCGACGCCACGACCCCTCCTCTTCGTCTTCGCTGGATCGTCAACGTCGCGACGTGGCGTCCCGCCGATGCCGAGTTTGAATTCATCCTCACCCTGCTCCCGTCCCACGAGCGGGACGCCGTCCGTCGCTTCCGTCGATTCGACGATCGCAAGCGCGCCGTCGTCTCTCGACTCATGCAACGCGCGTGCATCATGCGCGCGTGCGAGACGTCGAGCGAGGGGCGGTGGAGACGCGCGAGGTTCGATTCTCTGGACGTGCGCAGGACCAAGGGGTCCAAGCCGTTTCACGGCGCGCGACTCGGGTTGACGCACGCGCCGAATTTTAACTATAACGTCTCGCACGAGGGGGATTACGTGGTGTTGGCGAGTGAGACGCATGCGGTGGTGGGGGTGGACGTGGCGGCGCCGGGACAGGTGCGAGCGGTGGCGAACGGGTCGGGACGGGACGCGCGCGGCGTCGGGACGCTGTTGGAGACGTTCTCGTCGGTGTTGACGGATCGAGAGCGAGCGGTGATCGAGGAGAAGACGCGACGGGACGGTGAGAGGGCGGGGGAAGAGTTGTTTAGAAAGCACTGGAGTCTGAAGGAGGCGCACGTGAAGGCGATCGGGGTGGGGTTGGGGATGGATTTGAGACGGTGCGAGTTTCGAATCTCCGACGTGGACGCCGAGACGTCGACGGCGCGCGTCGTCGTGGACGACGTCGTGCGAGATGATTGGGCGTTCAGCACGCAGGCGTTTCCACCTGGTGGGAAAGATGGGCCGAGCGCGGACGCGCACTGGATCAGTGTGTCGAGAGGACCGATCGCGGACGTCGTGGACGCCAACGGAGAGTTTTTGGACGTTGTCTTCGCCGAGCGGTCGTTTAGCGAGGACGCGTGGAGAGACATCCTCTCCGCGCCTTCTCCTTCGTTTGAGCTGTTGACGGTGGGTGATTTGATACCGAAGGAGCACCGCGACGAGTTCGAGATGAAAGGAGGCGACTTGTTCTAGAAATCTAGCTAGTATCGTACTTTTAAATCTAGTCGCTCGTCGGCAGCAGCCGCGCTTTTTCCTCCGCCGCCGTGTCGACGTCCGAGTAAAGTTGAAGCGGATTCATGCCGGCTTCGCGCATCAGCACGAACAGAGATCCGGACATGATTATGATGGCCGCAATCGCGGCGGTGAGGCCCCCGAATGAAATCTCCGGTTCGTCGTATAAAGCCTCGGTCCACGGAAACTTTGGACAATCCTCGGGAAGCGCGCCTCGCCTCGCGTTACAGATGCGTCTCCGCACCGTCGCTTGCAGATTGCACTTCCCACGACAGGCGACTTTACCATCGATGGTGATCCAAGGTATCCATTTGTGACGCGGATGCATCCTTCCGAGCTCGGCGGCGTTCTTCTTTAACAATTCGTAACCCGCGCCGTTGAAGGCGCACACCTTTTGCGTCTCGCACGTCTTGTATTTTATACTCTTTTTGATAATCGCAGTGGGGTCTTCTTCTTGTTCCCCGTCCATGCGTGACGTTTGACTGCTCACCGCGTCGACGACGACTCGGCAACAACGATCTTCGACCTTGTGGAGCGTGTCTTCGTGACGACCGTACTTGAACGCGTCTTGCGCTTCGAGCTTCAAGAGCTGCATCCCGTAACACGACGTGAACGCTTGCATGCCACCTCGCAATGCGCCGACGTTGTCCACCGCACAGGCCGCGATGGCGTTCGTCGTACAGCTCAAATGTCGACCGTGATCGCTGTACATGCAGTTGACCGACGTATTGTGAAACTGACCGACGTTGACGAAGGGGACAATGTTCCAATCCACCGGTCCGAGTCGCATCGACGAAAGCTTTTGATACGCACCGAGCACGAGCTCCAGAGAGTACGGGTCCGCGAAATCGACGTACATGCGAACATCCATCTTGTTCATGAGCAAAGATTCTTCCGCCCTGATCGCCTGTCTCGAAATTTTCGCGATGCTTTGTCTCGCCCTTCTCGTCGCATTGTGAAAGCTCTCCATGGCGATGGTCGTCCACGAGTCCACTTGATCTGAGAACATGTCGTCCACGTTGTGTATGGTGGCGTTTCTCAGCAGCTCCTCGCTCTTCGTTATTCCCAACTCTTCGACCTCGTTCTCTTTCACCTCTGGCTCTTCCTCACCCGCAGCGCCGAGTCTCGCCTTTTTGCGCAACGCTTTGATGGGCATGTCCGTAATTTCAAAGTCGTAATCCTTCTTCTTTTTGCGCGCCTCCTCCACGGCCTCGCGCGCGCGCTGAATCTTCGCGACATCGACGTCCCAGTACACCTCCGGTTGCTTCGGTTTAAACCACGGCGCCGCGGGTGCAAGCCGTTCCTTTGCCGCCTGGGTCGAGATTTTCGGCTTGGGCGGCGCCGACGCCTGGCGTTTACGTCTCAACGAGAAAAATCTCGCCACCGCGTCCTCGTCGCGCTCTCGCGAAGAAGACGGACCCACACGTCGCGCGACAGATCCAGGCACACCGCGCCGATGCGACGCGATCGAGTCCATCAATCCCCCCGAACCTTCCCACACGTCGTCGACTCGGTCCTCTCTCGCCTGGCCCAACGCCGCGCGTTCCCCCGCGTATCTCGTCCCGCCCGACCGCGTCGCCGCGTTCGCCGACACGATAGCCGTTCGCACAATATCTAAATCCATCTTCGCCCGCGTCAACTCGCCTTCCGTCTTCGCATCGTCCACAGACGAGGCGTATCGTCGCTCGAGCGATTCCAACACCTCCAACGCCCGTCCCGCTCGATCCGGCCCTCGCAATCGCTGTCCCACCGCCGTCGTCGGCGCGTGCTGCGTCTCCGCCGCGATCAATCGCATCTTCACCTCGCGCTCGGACCGCCGCTCGAACGGGACCGCGAGCGCGGCGTCCGTCGCGTGAAAGTCGCTCGCCAACACCATCGTCGGCCCGACACCGCTCGCGCTCGACGTCACCAGCGCGATCGCCGTCCACGCGACGGCGCGCCCGAGCGCGCGCGGCGTCACAGACGTCATCGCCGACGTCGACGCGCGCGCTCGATCGCCTCGACGCATCGCGCGCGCGAGGCTCGCTCTGCGGTCGAGCGCCATGCCTCAGAGTTTGATGCGCGGCGATCGCCTCGCGCGCGCGCTCACACGGGTCGCCCTCGCCCGTCCTCCGTCGCTCGCGTCGTCCCCGTCCGCGCTCTCGCGCTGCTCTCGCGTCGGCGTCGCGCGAATCTCCCCGCCGCGTCGCGCGCGCGCGAACGTCTCGGTGGGGCGCGTCGGCATGAGCGACGATGTCGCGACGAACGGCGCGGCGTCGGCGCGCGTGGTGACGTACAACGTGCTGAGCTCGCACTTGGCGGAACCCACGTACTTCACGCACTGTGATCCGGACGATTTACGCGCGGAGACGCGGCTGACGCGGGTCATGGAGAAGCTCGACGCGGAGACGGCGCGGCGAGCGGTGATCGGTCTGCAGGAGGTGTCGATGACGTGGGCGGGTCCGTTGCACGCGTATTTCGCGGAGCGGGGGTACGCGTTCATCGTGTCGCTGTATGGCAAACCGTTTAATAATTACATGGGCGTGGGATTGGCGGTGCCGACGGATGCGTACGACGTCGTCAAGAGCGACATCGCTCGACTGAGCGACACGGTGAAGTTTCCGAAGGCTCCGAATAAGGATGTCAATCTCGGACCGTTGACGCCGGTGTATAAATTGATGGTGCAGAAACCGGTCAATCTGTGGCGGAAGATATGGGATTACAGACCGCCGAGCGATGAGTGGCAGACGGCGCGGGGAAGGTTTAACTCGATTTTGTACGCCACGCTCAAGTGCAAAAAGACGAATGTCTCGTTCGGGGTGTCCACGTATCACATGCCTTGCATGTTCCGAACCGCGGCTGATCGACGGGTGATGGTGATTCACGCCGGGATCGCCGCGCAATACGCGTTGAATCAATCGGAGGGGTTGCCGACGGTGTTGATGGGGGATTTCAACTTGAAGCCGGGCGACGCGGGTCACACGCTCATCACGACTGGAGACTTGGACGAATCGCACGAGGGTTACCCCATCATGCCCGCCGGATACACCGGGAAGCCGTTCAACGTCAAGCCGGCGAAGAAGATGGAGAGCGCGTACGTTCGCGTGAACGGCGAGGAGCCAAACTTTACGAACAATGCCCAAATCAAGGATGACGATCCGTTCATCGACACCTTGGATTACATTTTCGTTACGGACGACGTGGAGGTGACGGAAGTGCTCGATCTTCCGCATCGAGATTCCGTGAAAGGTCCGTTCCCCGCCGCGACTGAGCCGAGCGACCACATCATGCTCGCGGCGACGCTGCGCATCAAGTAAAGCGTCTCGGCTTCTCCTTCGCGTCTGCGCGATTAGCAACTTCTAGTAGTCGAAAACGATTGGTGGCCAAACACTTTTAATAGTCAAAGAAATTGTCGGTCTCTCGGTGTCTCATCGCGTCGAGGGTGCGTGGGTGGTTGTCGCGGTTGCTTTTGTGTATCTAGAGTACCTCTGTAGTTAAAAACCTATCGCGTACTCATCGCGTTCCGTTCCGTCTAAAATGTTAAAGTGCCCGACTACTTCAACTTCTTCTTCGGACGCAACTGATTCGTGTGTCCGCAAGACTTCTTACGGCAGTTGGTCGCACGCGGCGGAAGGCGAGCATAGCACCTGGGAAAAGAAAGAAACGTCGCGCGTCAGTCTGCGGACCGTGGCGAGGGATGTCTCACACGCGAATGACCGGCATTGAGTAGAAAGCCTCAAAGTCGGCAAAGTGAATGGAGTGAAGTAAATCTTGGGCAGCTCGCATCGACGCGCACACATCGCTGGACGAATCCAGCGCGAACGCCACAAGTGAGTTCGCCGCCCTTCGGGTCGCGATCGCTTCGAGGTCAAACTACTTACTTGCGGCACACAGCACGGTCGCAGTTCGTCTTCTTCGCCAACACAACAAGAGACGGCTCAATGATACCACCACGCAAGCGCAACACCAAGTGGAGCGTGGACTCCTTTTGGATGTTGTAATCCGCCAACGTGCGGCCATCCTCGAGCTGCTTACCCGCGAAGATCAAACGCTGCTGATCCGGCGGGATTCCCTCCTTGTCTTGGATCTTCGCCTTCACATTGTCGATGGTGTCCGAAGACTCCACCTCCAAGGTGATGGTCTTACCCGTGACTACGCGGTAGAAAACAAGGTCACGCGGTCAGTCATCCGTCTCGCGCGTCATCTCATCAATCTCCCCCTCAGCGACTCGAGCTTCCTCATCCATCCACGAAATCGTCGACGTTCCGAGCCCTCGCGCGCGCGAATCGCGCGTGAAATATTCGTGTAAAACATTTTCACCCCTCTTCGTTCGCCGCGCGCGCCCTCGGACGCCGTCTTCGCGCGCCTTCCCGCGCGTTCTCATCGCGCGAGCTAGGGCTTCGCGAGAAGATCGTTCCATCGCATCTTCGCCCACCCCGTCGCTCGCGACGCGCCCACGCGCGTCGCGTCGCGTCGAGACGTTCGAGAACATCGCGTCGCATTCGTTCGAGCGTTCGCATCGCGTCGCGCACGTACGCGTCTTGACGAAGATTTGCATTCTGACCCGGCACTCAATGGCGGCCTCGGACGCGCGAGGTGGCGGTGACGTTCGCTCGGGCTCATCGAGATGAGTGGGGGTCGCGGCGAATCGTGACTCAAGGATTTCATGATTTTGGTGTGTTCGAGGCGCGGAGAGACGGAGGGACGAGGACGGGAGACGAGAGAGGGACTCGAGCGACGATGATTACATGCGTTCGAGAGGTTCAATCATGAGCAGACGCAGACCGTTGTCCATGACTTGCTTGAAGCATTTGCACGCGTGGATGCGCGCGTGCATGGACGCGGTCTCGTTCCAGCCGGCGTCGAGTTGGCTTTGAACCGGCATCATGCGAACGCCGGCGGGGCCGTACCAGCCGGAAGCGGCGCGGACGAACATGTTGAGGAAGTCGCAGACTCTGTGCATGCCGTAGGAGGGCAAAGCCGGGGGTTTGGGCAACGTCGGCATGGCGGCGTCGGTAATCATGCTGGCGAACGGGAGGACGAAATCGAGGAGCAAAGCCCACTCGCGATCGTCGTCGAGCTTGGTGAAGTCCACGGAATCGATCGAGCACAACTTTTCCAACACGCCAGACTCGGCGCGATCGTTAAACTTACGGATCACGGAGTTGAGACGAGTGGAGTTGTACAAGATGAACGGCGCCGAAGCATCCTCAAAATCGGTAATCTTGGCGATGTCAAAGTTGATTTGCGTCATGCAACTCACAGACAACAGAGCGTATTTCATCGCCGCCGTCGAGACTTCGTGGGTCACGGTATCGAACATCTCCGCGGAGATGTCTTCACCCTTCTCCTTGTACTTCTTGTCCATCTTTTCGCGAATCACCTCCTTGAGGTCTTCGTACAAGTCATCCGCGAGCAAGTAACGGCCTCGGCGGCCGCTCATCTTACCCGTCGTCAACTTGACGAGATCGTAAGACAAGTGGTACTGTCGACCCTCCATCTCGGGGTTCATCATGGCCATGGCCAAGGCTACCTTTTGCTGCGCCAAATCTTGCTCGCTACAAATAATGTTGAGAATCAAATCGCTCATCGACGCCTTCTTGAACGAGTACACGATGTCCCGGTAGGTGTAAAGCGTGGAGCCATCCGGACGAAGGACGTAAAGCGGCGGGTACTCCTTTTGGTAGCCACCCTTACCGATCTTGAAGCCCATGTCCGTGATGAATCCCGCCATGTCGAGGTACGCTCCTTGTGGAACGCCCTTGTCATTGCACTGCGTTTGCGGAACGTAGTAGTCGCTATTTTGCATAATCTCCAAAACCTTGGCGTTGGAACCTTCCCAACCGAGCTCAGATTCAAAGTCGAATCGGTCGTGCTGCACACCGTACGTAGAGAGCGTCTCTTGCACGCCGGTGAGGCAATCGCAAACCATTTTACGGAAAATTTCAATCGCCCACGGTTCCTGTCTCTCGTACGCCAAGTTGAGCTTACCGGCGTCCACCTTGATGTCATCGACGCCACGAATATCTTCAATCATAACGGCCATCATGTCCGCGAATCGCCCTCGGAGATCTTGGTAAATGTCGAAATATTCAGCGACGCCCTTTTCCTTCTTCTCGTCGCTCGCCACAGCCTCGAGAGACTTCTTCATGAGTGCATCGACGGCGTCTTTACCCGCCTTGCACGCGTCCTGCGTCGGAAAAAATAATGAAACGCATCGGTCAGTTTCTTTGTCACTCGCCCTCGCGACCACTCTCGCGATCTTTCGATATCCGACGGCTCATATTGTCAGAGGTGATTTTTGTTTCTCCATGGTCCAAGTAAGAAAGAGAGTTAAAAATAAACACATTAATCATAGCCGTCGGTCGCCTCTCGCGTCGCGCGTCATCGCATCGCACGACATCACGTCACGCACGCACCTCGAGATCTCCGGGCTTCACGCCCACTTGCTGCAATTCTTGGCACGTGTTCATCACCGCGTACATGGCGCCGATCCAGTGATCGACCTTCATCGACGGCGTCATCTTATCGTGCACTCTCGAGTATGCCAACGCGGTCAAACCAATCTGCGCCCCCAAATCATTCACATAAAACGCCTCCTTAACGTCGTGTCCGCACGCCTTCATCATTCTCGACAAGTGCGCCCCGATCATGACGTTTCTCAAGTTGCCGATGTGCAACGGCGCGTTCGGATTCGAGCTCGTGTGCTCGATCACCACCCTCTTCCCCTTGGCCGCGTTCGTGTGACCGAACTTCATCCCTTGACGCGTCACCGCCTTCATCGTCGCCGCGAACACCATCGGTCGGTTCAACTTGAAGTTTACGTACACCCCCGCCGCCTCGCACGCCACGATCACCCCCGGCGTCTCTCTCGCGTCCAACGATCGTTGAAACTCCACCGCCACCTCCTCCGCCACCTGCTTCGGATTCAGCTTACGCTTGGACGCAAACTGCGCCCACTGCGTGCACGCATCCGCGTTCTTCGTGCGCACGCATCGCGGAAACGCGCTCGCATCCGCCTCGCCCGGGTACTTTTGCACCACGAACGCCCCGAGCTCGCGATCGCACGCGTCCAGGAGCGCGCGCAGCGGGTCCTCACCGTCGACGATCTCGTACGTCGCCGCCATGTCCGTCTCTCACCGACGAATGGGTCGCGAGACGGATTCTCACGTCTCCTCGGCGCCGCCTCGCGCGCGTCATCCGTCGATCGGGGCGCGCGATTCGTGTCCCACGCCCACCCGGCGCCTTTCCACCGGTCACGACTCAAAGACGTGTCCCTCCACCGCCGCCACCGCGCGCGCGGGACACCTCTCGCACGCACACATCGTGTTCATCACACGCACACTACGTTACAAAACACCGTACACGAGACCACGAATCGCCCGAACGATCCACGACGTGTGCGTATCCACGATCGGATCTCGCGCGGTTGCTTTTCGCGGTCGCCACGTGGACCCCTTGGGTGGGACGATGGACGAGTCATGACTGGTCGTTTCCACGCGCACGACGCGCGAGACGCGATCGAGGGCGGCTCGAGGGCGCGCGAGGGTGGATCGATGGAGACGTCGATGGGACTCATCGAGACGGTGTACGGGGAAAAGCGACGAAAAAGAAAGGGAAAGTCGTCTCGTGAAGACGACCGAAAAAGTGCGTGCGCGGGCGCTCGCGCGGGAGGGATGGCGGCGGCGAGCGAGCGACGGAAGGGCAGAGGACGCCGCGACGGTGGACGGGAGCGCGCGTGTATATATTTTTATTTTCATCCGCGCGTCGTCGTCGGCGGCGCGGTCGTTCGTTCGTGTCGTAGGGGACGGAAGGTGACGCGCGCGAAGGGGCGCGAATCCTCCTCCGCGAAAAAACCCGCGTGTAACGGCACGACCGTCGACGCGCGGACGCGCGCGCGCGGACGGCGAGCGACGCGGATCGAGCGAAGAGGGCGCGGTGAAAAATGGCTTCCGTCGATACGTCGCCCCCGCGCGACGCGTTCGTCCCCGGAACGTCGCCGACGGCGCGCGAGGTGGCGGGGGCGTACGACGCGGCGCGTTTCGGTTTCGAGCCGCAGCGCGACGGCGCCGCGAAGGCGTCGCCGACGCCGCGGAGCGGTGGACGAGGCGCGCGCGGCGCGACGACTTTACCCACGAACCGCGTGGGCGCGCTCGTGCGCGCGTTCGGCGCGCACGTGCGCCCGACGGAGACGGACATCTTGAAGAAGTGCGAGCGGCTGGTGGATCCCACGAGCCTTGGGTTCTTTGAGCTCTCCAAGGCGCGTCTCGGCGTCGTGCTCTCGATGGAGCGATTCGCGAGGAAGAAGGAGAGCGCGCGCGCGAGAAAGTGAGAGGGAATGTGCGCGCGCGAATGAACCGACCGACTGACGACTCGACGCGTTCGAACGAACAGGTGAAAGCGGTGTTGGAGATGCTTCGCGACGAGGGACGACTGGCGACAGAGCCGGACGTCTCGGGCGAAGACGCGCGCGAGAATCGACGAACGACGCGAACGAGCGCCAAAAAGGGCGACAAGAAGTCGGTGCTGATCGTCGATGACGTCGCGTGCGTGCGTAAATTTCACGCGGGACAGATCGGAAGGCTCGGGTACCAGAGCATCGAGGCGGGCGAGGGCACCGAGGCGCTGCGACTGTACGGGGAGAATCACGCGGGGATTCAAGGCATTTTATTGGATTTGATGATGCCCGTGATGGATGGATACTCGACGGCGAACGAGATTCGAGCGCTGGAGGAAAAGCAAGATTTGCGACGGATGCCCATCATCGCCGTGACCTCGCTCACCGATCAAGAGATGAAGGCGAATAGCAAGTCGACGGCGTTCGACGGACACGTCGATAAACCGACATCCATGTCGAAACTGGCGACTATTTTCGAATCGATGTGCATGATCCCGGACGTGTCTCCGTTGGACATGCGATCAACCGTCGCTTCGAAAGATGCGGAGACGGCGCCGCACGGTTTGAAGAGGTTACACCGTTCGAAGACGACGTCGAGCAGCGATACTAATTCAGACAAGAACGACTCGAAGAACGGTTCCAACGAGGGGAGCGAGGAGAAATGTCAACGAGGTTCGGACAGTAATGGAGACGCGCGTTCAAGCGGTGATTCGGGAAACAATTTGACGAGATTGGATGGTCTGGACAACAGCGCGAAACGACCGAACGATAGAGGTACAAACTCCAAGGAATACGTCGCGGGCGACGGGAGCAACGACGGATCCAGCGACGCCTCACGACAAGGGTCGGCGCACGACAGCGAGGAAAAGAGCACGATGGACAAAACAGCGAATCAAAATCGTCCGCAAAAAGCGAACGCGGCGCACGCAAAGGCGCAAGCGGCCCCTGTAAATATGCCATCACCGGATTCAGAGGCGCCCATCAGAAAGGGCGGCAACGCGCCGGCGCCGGCGCCTACGAAAACCGATCCCAAGAGCAAGGACGATCCAAAGGCGAAAGATGCGACGAAGAAAACCGCGGCGGATCACGTTCATCGCCCATGCGCGAGATGCGGCTCTGATGAGACGCGATTCTGTTATTACAATAATGGATTGACGGCGCAGCCCCGGTATTTTTGCCGCTCGTGTCAACGATACTGGACTGAGGGCGGAACGCAGAGAAACTTGACCAAAGGTAGTGGGAGACGGAAAGACAATAAACACGCCCCTCGCGCGGATTCACAGGCGGGCACCGGCAAGGATGCGAATCGTGATTTGCGAGGCGCTCCGGGCACGTTCGCGACTGGCTCTCAAGCCCAAAACGAGATGCAGCGCGCCATAATGGTGCTCATGACGCAAGTCGTCGGCTTCGACGTAGACCACGCTGCGAACAACGCCGGAATGGTCGCTTCTCGAGCTGGCGAAGAAGTGGCACACAATGTGCTGCAAGAGCTCGGTCACAGCTCTGAGGCTATTGAAATGGCGATGTCCTTAGCCAAGACAACCGGTTGGCGAATCGGTATATCAGTCTCCGCCGTCGCCACTGCCGCGGTGAGCCAAGGAATGAATCAGTCCGAGATAGCGTCGCTCATCGCCACTCAGTTACCGTTTCTGGCGAACACTCTCGTCAGAGAGGTGACGGATTATATGAAATCTCTTAGAACGAGCGGGAAATCACCGAGCGGCGAATCGAATGATTCGGGTGGGTCTGGCGGCACGGCTGAAAACGGCGGAAAGAGCTTCACGAGCGCACAATCAAACGCCACGGCCACGGACGTGAGATCCGTACCATCGGGAGTCTTGTCGCAATTACAAGCCCTTCAAACTCAACTCATGCAGGGTCAAAACGTCAATTTGTCGAGCTTGAGTGCACCCGCGGGAGGAAGGGTGGGAGAACCCATCACGTCTGACGCGAACGCCAAAATTGAAGGGTCCGGTATCCTCAGACCGACGCCATCGAGCTGCATGCCCTCGGCGACGCAAGGACAATTGTTGGAACCAGCACAACGAAGCGCGTTTTCCGTACCGACGAGTATGGGTGCTCCCGAATTGTTGACTGCCCTGGGTAACACGCGCGGCGTCACGTCACAGCCACCGGCTCAGCAACCGTCCAAATCAGCAGATGCGCTGTTCAAGGCACCGAACCCTGTCAAAGCACCTCGTGACTCGAAATCTCGAGCGTCGAAGTGATATGGATGTGTGGAATAGTAAAAGTATGTTTCCTGCATTGTTGTTATACTATCGTATGTATCTTCATTCTTCATATTTGTTACACTTGCATGGTTGTCTTGCCTTGTTATTTAACGTCCCTTTAATCGGCTCGGCTCGTGAACTCTTTCAACGCGGCCGAATCATCGATGAGCGAACTCTTCCTCGACGGCGGGTCACGCAACCCGTCTTCGGATGGTTTTCCCAAATCGCGTCCCCACATGAGCGACCGGAACAAGTTGAAAAATTTGGAGCGATACTGATACGCCACCGATACAAACATGATCAGCGCTGCGCCTGCGATTAAACCAGCCGTGCGTTCGCTCGAAAAGTCGGGCGTGTCATCCATCGGTGTAATCGTGTCGTTCGCCGGAGGACTGACGGGCGTCGACGTCGTCGGTGTGGTCGGGGACGCCGGCGGCGGCGGCGGCGGCGGTTGGATCGTCGTCGGCGCCGCGCGAACGTAAGTGAGCATCGACGTCACAGAAGTGAGACCTTCCGACTTTAACGAGTTCACTAACGCATCGTTTCGTAACGCTGCACCGACCGTCATCGTCGTCTCACCGCTACCGCTCGGCACGGCGACGGAGTAATCGACGTCAATCGCTGGCGCTTGCGTCTGAAACAGTTTACGCCGACGAGCGATGACGTCGGTGACTTGAATGATCTGAACGTCGGCTTCTCCAACGCCGTTGAGGAAATTCGCCACGCCGCTTCGAAAAGCTCTGCGTCGATCAGAATCGAATTCCTGAGACGTGTAACCGACGAGCGTGGACACCGCGCTGACGACGTTCTCATTCGGTGACGGAGGTTCCGCCGAGGGCGGAGGGATTGAAACCGTCGGGGGGCTCGGTGTGACGATCACGGTCGGATTCGGAGGAGGACTCGGCGGCGGTGGGCTCGGCGGCGGCGAGCTCGGCGGCGGCGAGCTCGGTGGCGGTGGGCTCGGCGGCGGGCTCGGCGGCGG
>MDTE01173451.1_pt1 | contig 38465 bp, 36 predicted proteins | sample 811231 | NCBI WGS metagenome assembly MDTE01 (sample SAMN05326651, study PRJNA326480) | marine metagenome | isolation source: seawater | place: Indian Ocean: Red Sea | collected 2010 | reverse complement strand
GAATTCTAACCCATTGAATTTAAGTCATTAAACGCTGTTAAATATTCTAATGGGTAAATTTTTACATCGCATAACGATTATGCAAATGAATTGCATATTTATCTTTACGTCGGGTTATCTGTTTGATACTTATTCGCATTCGTAAATAGATAGATCGTAGGACGTTAATGTACGTTTGCATTTGCAATGCAATTTCCGACCGAAAGGTTGAAGAGGCGATTGATGCAGGGGCGTCGAACTGGCTTGACGTTCATGCACATAATGGGTGCCAACCGAACTGTGGACAATGCGAATGCGAAATTTTTGATTTTATAAACCGAAAAATAGAGCCTTTAGAGGTTGATCGTATTTTTGAATTTGATAGGTGAATTTCGCCTGGATTGGATTAAAAATATTTTTTTAATCTGCCACGTGGTTTGTTTCTCAAAAACTAAGCTGGATAAATTCCATATAATTTTTTGGAATTCAAAACATTGTAAGCTTCTTTAAAGGGGGTTGTCCTACAAGGATAAAGGATTTGTTGGGGTTTCAAGTCAATAAAATAGATCCGTTTATGTGAATTATTATCATTAGCAATTTGTTCTTGCCATTGCGGGTAATCTACTGTACCTGATTTTAATTATGCGAATTATTTGCAAAATAGAATCACAGAGAGTGCATTTATGAATAATTACCAAACAGCCGGGGTAGCGCTTTTGACGTCTGTCCTAATATCCGGAACGGCAGTCGCTGAAAACAGCGTATATTCGGGATTTCCGATAACCGTAAGTGGGTATAACGGCAAAAAAACGACATCGGTTGCCTACACAGGACAAATTGCGAGACACGTGTTGCATGACTCACTGAAAAAATTGTCTATGCAAGGCAACGGAAAGCCAAATCCAGAACTGAAAGCAAAAATGCTTTCCTATTTTAAAAATAAGGATAAGGGCCGCCCAATTGTTGCTCCCAAGACGAAAGGGCCGTTTGCAATAAAGCAATCAGGCGTCGATGAGATTAGTAAGGGTAAAAATCTGATTGGTAAAACCTACAAAGGCACCATTAGTGGTATGCCCAACGGCATGACAGGTCCGGAATTAGTTGAATTTTGGATCGATAAAGCCTCTTCAGCCAATAAGGGCGTCGATATGGCAAATGGCTATAACTATGGTCAGTTAATATCGAAATTCATCATGGGTGCAGTGTCTTACAATCAGGCTGTCGATAATTATCTCGATGAAAAGCTCGGGGCTAATAAAAAACCAAACGACAAGCCTTACAAAAAAGGGGCCCCATATACGGGAAAGGAGCATTCATGGGATGAAGCTTTTGGGTATTTTGGAGCGCCTGCTCATACCCTAAAGCTCACGCCACGAAATGTTTACGAGATCGCGAAACGAGGCAGTAAGTCAAAGAAACCTGAAGATGCGCTCGGATTTGCTGATTATAACAAAGATGGCGCGGTCGATCTGAAGAGTGAGATGACATTTGGCCCGGCATATTACGCAGCCGGTTTTGATGCATCAGTCTACGGCAAAAGTAACGAAACCAAATACCTGCATACGATTACCAAGGCATTCCTCGACGGCCGAAAATTGATCGGTAGTGCAAAGGGAAAAAAGCTTAGTGATGCGCAACGCACCTCGTTAAAGAGCCATGCTGCAACGATTTCTACGAATTGGCAGAAAGTGTTGGCAGAAGCGACCCACAAGTATGCTGGCTCTGTATACAAAGACATGGCCAAGCTAAAAACTATAATTGAAGCCAAAGGCGACACCTCCAAGCAACTTAAAAAATACATTAAGCATTGGGGTGAGCTGAAAGGTTTTGCCCTTGCGCTGCAAACCGGTAAAGAAAACTTAGGCGAGACCGCCACGAAGTTAAATCGCCTCGTTGGTTATGGCCCCCTGATGCCAAACCTTAGCCAAGTCGTTGATATCGATAGCAAAGGTAATTATGTGCGCGACCAGGGTGGCTCGTGGGGCGAGTACATGTTGCATATGGCGAAAGTACAAAAGCTGATGGTGGACAGGTTTGGTGTGAAAGCACGAAACAAGACAATCACTGGTGATATTGCAACGCTTGCCAAAAAATTGGGTAGTGGAGACAGTGCTGAGAACGACTAAGAGACAACAATTTCCCTCAAGCCGCGCAGAATGTCGGCGCGGGGTGGTCAAATTTGACCACCCCGCGCTAGTATTTTTGGGGGGGGCATTATGGAATCGCTAATTACCGATTATTTGGCCAAATTAGTTGATCCTCTCATTAATCCGCAAAAGAGGGTTTTTATTGGTTATCTATTGGCATCTATAATTGTTGCCATCGTCCTTTCATATATTCTAGTTGGCGCAAAGATTCGAATTACACTCTCCGCGTTATTTGCCAGACGAATCTGGTGGTCGAAATCTGCGCGAGCTGATTATTTAATTGCGGCAATTAACCAAGCGTTCATGATGGGGGTGATGCACCGGTTTGTGAGCAAGCTCGTTGTTGCCACTATACTTTTCGAAGCCATGCACGTGTGGTTTGACGGGCGTCCTGAGATTTTACCAGAAGCTTCACAATTGGTAATCGGAGGTTTGTTCACCTTCACCTTGTTCATCTTTGATGATGCGGCCAAATACGCAGTTCACAGAGCATTACACCAGGTACCATTGCTCTGGTGTTTTCATAGAGTGCATCACACGGCCGAGACGCTAACGCCATTTACTGTCTATCGGACGCATCCCGTTGAAGGTGTAATCTTTGCCCTTCGTGCGGTTTTCGTTCAAGGCATTGCGATAGCCATATTTTTCTTTTGTTTCGGGGACCGTGCAGAACTGCTCACAATACTCGGGGCTAACTTCCTCGTGTTTCTATTTAACATTACCGGTGCGAACCTACGACACAGCCATGTTTGGATCAGTTACGGGCATTTAGTTGAGTGCATACTGATTTCACCGGCCCAACATCAACTGCATCACTCGGTTAAGCCAAGCGAAGGTAATGCAAATTTTGGAGCGGTCCTCGCCATTTGGGATTGGATTTGCGGCAGCCTCCGATTGGCCGGGGAGGGCCCACCACAGGCATTCGGCGTGGATGATAATATGTTGGCGCCGCATAACCTGAATTCGATCTATCTTATTCCATTGTTTGAGGCCTTCCAATGCCTTACTCGACCGTTTGTAAAGGTTTTAAATAAAATGCCTCAACACTTAGAGTACAATAATTTTTGTCGTAATCTCTTTGGCGGAATGGCGGTTCTTTTCGGTCTAGTTGTCTTAAGCACATCTGTTGCCGCTGCGGAATTAAATATTTATTCACACCGTCAGCCATTTCTGATTAAGCCGTTTCTAGACGCCTACAAAGCGAAGACGGGTACGGAAATTAATATTGTTTACGCGTCAAAGGGCTTGGCGCAACGCTTACAGGCAGAAGGAACGCGAAGTCCTGCTGACGTGATCCTGACTGTCGACATCGCGCGGCTGTCTGTCTACGCCGACAAGAACCTTCTGGCGCCGATAGATTCTGAAATTTTGATAAAAAATGTTCCTCCCCACCTCCGTGATCCGGGTAATCGATGGTTTGCGTTTTCAAAACGGGCCCGAGTTGTTGCCGTTTCTAAAAGGATGAAAGACGCTAGGTTTATAATTCGATATGAGGATTTAGCAGCCCCCAAATGGCGGGGACGAATTTGTTCGCGGCCAGGCAGTCACGTATACAATCGTGCCTTGGTTGCATCCATGATCAATTCCAATGGTGTAAAAGATGCGCAAAGTTGGGCGCAAGGCGTGTTCGACAATTTAGCCAGACGACCACAGGGCAACGATCGAGCACAGGTTAAAGCGATTTACGAAGGCATTTGTGACATTGCGATAATTAATAATTATTATTTCGGCAAACTTAAGCATTCAGACAAGCCGGTCCAACGTGACTGGGCAGCAGCTGTAAATTTGATCTTTCCCAATCAAGAAGACCGCGGTACGCATGTAAATATTTCGGGTGGAGGGATCGCCAAGCATTCGAAGAACAAGGCGGAGGCCACTCGTTTTCTTGAGTTCTTGACCTCAAAGGTGGCTCAAGATTTATACGGGGCTATAAATTATGAATATCCTGTCAATCCGTCCGTAGCGATACCGAAAGAGCTTAGTTCGTGGGGCATGTTTAATGAAGATCAAATGCCAATTGCCCGCATCTCTGAACTGGCGCCGGAAGCACAGAAGTTGATAGACCGTGTTGGATGGTAGCACTTAGAGAGACATTTGCTATTGGAAGCCGCCGGACTTGGTTAAATCCATGGAAACTGGCAACGATTGCATTACTTGTAGCGTTTTTATCGCCCGTAGCTGCAATAGTTTTGACAGCAACCGGCGACAGCGCGGGTCTATGGGCGCATTTGGCGGAAACCGTTCTGCCCCGATACGTTTCAAATACGTTAACGCTTATGATCGGTGTTGGCTCTCTGTCTCTACTTTTTGGCGTTACAACCGCGTGGATTATTTTTCGTTATGACTTCCTATGGCGAAAGCACATCCAATGGATTTTGCTGTTACCAGCCGCTATTCCAGGATACTTAATAGCCTATACTTACACGGATTTTCTAGAATACGCGGGGCCAGTGCAAGTTTTACTGCGCGACCTCTTCGGCTGGCAAAATGCACGCGACTATTGGTTTCCAGAAATAAGATCGATGACCGGAGCGTCAGTTGTGCTTGGCGCGGTTTTATATCCATACGTATATGTGATGGCTCGGACCGCTTTTTTACTAACGCCGGCATCGTTGTTCGAGATAAGCCAAATGATGGGACGTGGTCATTTTTGGCGTGTCGGCTTGCCTTTAGCGCGACCGGCGATTATTGCCGGTTTGGCGTTAGTATTAATGGAAACGGTATCAGATTTTGGGACGGTAGAATATTTCGCGATTGAAACTTTGACGCTTGGAATTTTCAACGTATGGCTGGGGATGAATAACTTAACCGCGGCTGCGCAAATTGCGACGTTCAGTTTTCTCTTCGTTATAATTTTACTGGCTGTCGAAGTACTAGCGCGAGCGCGCCGTCGCTTTATCGATACTACCCGCCGGTCGGTATCACTAGCGCCGCGAGCGGTTAAGGGGTGGCGTTCGGGTGCTTGTGTCATCTTATGTTTGCTACCAGTGCTTATCGGGTTCATTGTTCCAGTCGCCGTATTACTCAGTTTTGTTCTAAAAAGTTACTCCGTGCCTGTTGATGCGAAGGTATTCGATGCAGCATTGAATTCGTTAACAATCGGGCTGATTGTGGCCGCATTAGTGATAGCTTCAGCTGCATTTATGGGATTGGTCGCAACATTTGGTAGGGGTGTGTTGTTGCGGCGCCTTACGGCACTAGCGTCGTTTGGCTACGCCTTTCCTGGTACAATCCTTGCTATTGGCGTTGTTACTGCTGGCGGAGCTGTAGATCAACAAATAGCCCAATTTTTTGAGCGGGCTTTTGGTCTAACCTATGAGGGCTGGCTGACCAGCGGAATAGCTCTAATCGTATTTGCATGTGTTATTCGGTTTCAGGCCGTGGGCTACGGCGCTGTGACGACGGGAATTGCTCGTGTTGCGCCGAGTATTATGGAGGCTAGCCGAACGCTTGGTTGCGGGTTCGGCGACAGCATTCGTAAGGTCATGCTTCCGATGATTCGTCTATCTTGCGTTGCCGGGGGCTTGTTGGTTTTCGTCGATGTTATGAAGGAGCTGCCGATGAGCCTTTTACTTCGGCCATTCAATTTTGAAACCCTAGCGACCTACGTTTATCAGTTTGCCAAAGACGAACTCCTCGAAGAGGCTGCACTTCCGGCACTTATGATTGTCCTATGTGGGATAATTCCGGTTGTTTTAATGAATGCGGCTCTAAACAAGATTCGTTTTCGTTAAATTTCGCGAAGAGTAGGGGTTTTCCCCCGGGACCTGGGTTATTAACGAAAAGATCGTAACGAATATTGCGGCGCCCACGTAAAATCGAGAAACCCCAAAAGCATAGTGTCTATCGGGATCACGACAATACAGATATACCAAGGCGAGTATGAAGGAGGGGCGCTGGGATAGGTCTGTCAAAATTCGTGGTTTGTTTTTAATTTGAGAGCTGAAGGAGGAAGGAGTCTATCAGTCGTATGCATGACAAATTTTGTAGCACTTTCGAAAAGTCACACATGAAAATTATTACTGATTATTAGTATTAATATCATTGTCTTACATCAAAATTTAAAATTGTTGGAATCAGTATCGACATCGGCTTTCGTAAAAGAGAAATTACTTGTAGGATCCAGAAGTAACTCGGATAGGTTTTGAAGTGTTGAGGTGCTGATGACTGAATCTCGAATTGAGCAGCTTTGTAATGAAAAGCGTATGAAAATGACGGCTCAACGGCGGGTTATCGCGCGCGTCCTATCCGATTCCGAAGATCACCCAGATGTTGAGGAAGTCCATCGTCGTTCTGTTCTTATTGATCCAAGTGTCTCCATGGCAACAGTTTACCGAACTGTTCGTCTCTTTGAAGAAGCTGGAATTTTAGAAAAACATGATTTTGGTGATGGTCGTTCACGATATGAGGAAGCTTCCAGCGAGCACCACGACCACATCATAAATGTTAAAACCCGTGAAGTAATAGAGTTCACCAATGAAGAGATCGAGGTTATTCAACGGCGAATCGCAAAGGAACACGGTTTACGTTTGGTTGACCACCGACTTGAGCTTTACGGCGTACCGATTGAATCTGAGGATTAATAGGGTTCTTGAGAAGTTTCCAAATTTACAATAATTGAAAAAAAATGCGCACATGGTAAATAGTCGCATAATGTATATTATGGGAAATTTTTGTTTTATTTAGATATAACCAAACCGTCATACGCTGGTTCAACACTTGGTGGAACTTTCATTTTAACGTCTCCATAATCCAGCGTGTCATTCATATGAGTAATAATAGTTCTTTTGGGCCCAATTCGCATAATCCAAGATAGCACCGTTGGCAGGTCGACATGGGTCGGATGTGGGTGCTCTCGCAGGCAGCCTATGATAAAAAGTTCAATCCCATCCAAAATATCGAAGGCTGTTTCGTTGAGCCGGACGACGTCCGTCGAATAACCAACGGCAGCAAACCTAAGACCCAATGTTGAAGAAAATCCGTGATCTTGTTCGAAGCATTGAAAGTTAATATTCCCAATTGAAAATTCATCTTTAGCCTCTTGTAATTGGAGTACCGGCCGGTTGAAAAAGCCATCATCTGGCACTGCAAATGGCGCGAATCATAACCAAAGCTTTTATTTATCTCATCAAAGCTTTTGGCATCGCTGAAGGCTGGTAACGCTTTTCCCATCAACTGATTTATCTAACGCAAATCGTCGATACCATGACAGTGATCTGCGTGTGCATGTGTAAATATAACACCATCAAGATGGGAAATATTGCTATCAAGTAATTGGTTTCGAGAGTCGGGTGAAGCATCTACTAATACACGTGTCACACCGTCTTCTATTAAAATTGATAACCTGCGCCTGCGATTTTTCCAATTTTCTGGATCACAGTTGCCCAAAATCGGCTCAATTAAAGGTACTCCGACGGAGGCACCGCTGCCGAGTATAGTAATTTTCATACGGATTTCGGTCTTTTGGCGCGCGAAAATAACCTAAAAAAGTTATCTGTCGTGGCCTTCGCAATTTCGGTGTCTGATAAACCCTTCAATTCGGCCATTTTGCTGGCTGTATAGGCAACGAATGATGGCTCATTGCGCTCGCCGCGTTTTGGAATGGGTGCTAAATATGGCGAATCTGTCTCCACCAATAAACGGTCCATCGGCAATCGTGTAACAGTCTCTCGCAATTCAGTGGCAGTCTTAAATGTTAAGATACCAGCGACGGAAATATAAAAACCCAATTCAATCGATTTATCAGCTACTTCAGGTGAAGTGCTATAGCAATGTATTAAGCCAGGATAGGCGCCAATTTTGTGTTCTTCTGTCAAGATTTCGATCGTGTCATGATCCGCATCACGTGTATGCACGATCAGTGGAAGGCCTGTCTCTCGTGCCGCGGCGATATGCGCCCGAAAGCTTCGCTTCTGATCTCCACGAGGTGAATTCTCATAATAATAATCAAGGCCGGTCTCGCCGATCCCAATTACTTTTGGATGCTGCGACAATGCGATGAGTTGTTTTGTTGAAACTTCTGGTTCGTTGGCCGCATCGTGTGGATGAATGCCAACAGTGCACCAAACGTCTTCGTATCGATCCGCAATTGCACAAACTGTCTGAAACTCCGTTATTTTTGTGCAAATTGTCACCATCGTCCCAATACCAATATCCTGGGCACGCTGCACGGCAGCTTCGAGATCACCATCCCGCTCTAGGTAATCAAGATGACAGTGGCTATCGACTAACATTAAAGGTCTTATCCGTCGTTATCTTCGACAAATCGGGGGAAAATTGGTTTTGGTTTGCCACGAACTTGCGTACCGGAGGCTAGTGCGTGCGCGTGGCCGAGCAGATCAAACCCCCTTTCCTCTTTGTTAAGGCCTAACAATTCTAATACCCTATCCATTGAATCTGGCATGAAGGGTGACGTTAGAATTGCTATGTTTCGAATGGCTTCGGCCAGGGTATATAACACCGTTTCCATTCGTGCTGGGTTGCTCTTCCGGAGTGCCCAAGGGGCTTGCTCATCGATATACCTATTTGCTTTGGCCACATGTTGCCAGATAAGCTCTAGGGCTAAATTAAAATTCTGCGCCTCCATCATTGCACGAAGATCGGACAGGCTATCCGAAATGGACGTGATAAATTTTTGGTCCGTCTCGTTAAGCGTATGTGCTTCGGGTATTTTCTTATCACAATTGCGAAAGATCATGGACATCACGCGTTGGCATAGGTTACCGAGGTCGTTAGCGAGATCACCATTCAACCTGTGTATAATCGCATGGTGGGAAAAATCACCGTCATTGCCGAAAGGTACTTGGCGCAGCAGGAAATAACGAACGGGATCAAGGCCGTATTTTTCCACAAGTTCAAATGGGTCTATTACATTGCCCACCGATTTTGATATTTTCTGCCCCTCATTAGTCCACCATCCGTGTGCAAAGATGCGCTTGGGTGGCTCAATTCCCGCTGCCATGAGGAAGGCAGGCCAATAGACTGCGTGGAACCTCAATATATCTTTGCCAACCATATGGAGATTTGCTGGCCAGTATTTCCACAAGTCGCCGTATGTGTTTGGATACCCAACAGCAGTGATATAATTAGTTAACGCATCTAGCCACACATACATGATGTGCTCTTCGTCTCCAGGTACGGGAACACCCCACCTGAAGGTCGTTCTCGAAATGGATAGGTCGTTCAAACCGCCTTCAACGAAATTGATAACCTCATTACGCCGACTTGCTGGTGCTATAAAATCAGGATGCTCGGTGTAAAACTTTAAAAGGGCTTCTTGCCAGTCAGAAAGGCGAAAAAAGTAACTGGGCTCTTCCACCCATTCTACTTCGGCGCCGCTTGGGGCGATTTTCTTTCCCGCGAGATCGTCTTTCAGCTCGCTTTCAGTGTAAAAAGCCTCATCGCGAACCGCGTACCAGCCAGCATATTTGCCAAGGTAGATATTATCTTTACCAAGTGGTGACTTCTTCGATGCAATTGCTTGCCAAATCGCCTGACAAGATGATAGATGACGTGACTCAGTCGTGCGAATAAAATCATCATAACTAAAGTTCATAACGTCTGCTAATCGTCGAAAATTCTTAGAGATTTCATCAGTGAAAGCTTGAGGATCAACTCCATTGTTTTCCGCTGCCTTCTCGACTTTTTGGCCGTGCTCATCTGTACCTGTTAGAAAGCAGACTTCGCGACCGTCGAGACGCATGAACCGCGCCAAGACATCGCACGCGAGTGTTGTGTACGCATGGCCGATGTGGGGGTCATCGTTTACGTAGTAAATCGGTGTTGTGATATAATACCGGGACATTGCGCTGCTTTCGTCGTTGCCTAACGTGCGGATGGCCCTTGTTGGATAGTCTCGCTAACGTGAAGAAATGCGTTTAAGATAGTATGTTTACGATCAAGCCCTAGCCCTTTCGCCTGTGCGAAAAGAGTTCTCACCTTTTCCCATACCTCAAGCCAACGATCAAGTTCCCCACCAGGTGTTGGTGCATGTCCGGTTCTCACTGCTGCGAGAACCCTTTGGCTTAAAGCACGTTCGAAGAAGTTAACAAAGAGCTCATAAACTTCGTCTTGGCCATTTTTTGTCAGGCGATCAACAAATTTATCAATTTCCTTATTTAGCCCAGTCCATGGGGTTGTGACCAGCTTCTCAACCTCTCGGTAGAGTTCGAGACCATCGATTTGAAGGATTTTGGCGGCGATACCGACGCTACCCTCGGATAAAGATAAAAGTAACGGTAAGTCATTATTATTGGGATACAAACCCTGGAAACCAAGCGCGTCGCTCAGATCTTCTTCGTTTAGAGCTTTGAGAGGTACCTTGTAACACCGCGAAATTATTGTAGGCAGCAGTCGGCCCGGTGCATGTGAAATTAAGATAATAACACTTCGCTCGGGCGGTTCTTCCAATATTTTCAGTAAGGCATTCGCTGCATTATGGTTCATATCGTCTGCGGCGTCGATAATCGCTATGCGCCAATTACCTTCAGCTGAAGTCATGCGATAAAATTCGGATAGACCTCGGATATCGGAGACAGAAATATCGCGCGGAATTTTACCTGTTTCCGGATTTTTTCGACGTTCCAAAACTTTGAGTGAAGGATGGCTACCACCGGCGATTTGTCTGAAAATAGGGTCATTCTCCGACATATCAAAACTTTTTGGCGGCTCCATCGGACCAAAAAGTCCCTCCTCTTCATTGGGTTTCAGAAGATGCCTTGTGAACCGAAAGGCAAGCGTCGCCTTGCCAATCCCTTTGGGGCCGCTGAGTAGCAATGAATGATGCAATCGCCCGCCGTTACTGGCTTCCACAAGTATCTGCTCTGCTTCTTTTTGCCCGAAAAGAATCTTGTTTTCGCGCGGATTTAGCGATCCTGCGTATTCATCCATCGTCAACCCAATCCAAATCGATGAACCGTATGTTTTATGATTTCGGCCTCGATTGCATCAATGGACTGACTTGCATCAATAATGACAATGCGCTGTTCATTTTCCGCCGCAATTTTTAAAAACCCAGAACGAATTTTCTCGTGAATGGATCGGTCCATCCGTTCGTAACGTGCAATATTGTCCCTCGCCAAAGCCCTCGCCAATCCTTCATCAACAGAAATATCTAAAAGAAAGGTCAACTCGGGCTCGATCGCGCCAACAATATTACGCCGTAGTTGTGAAATGAAACCAAGATCGAGGCTTTGGCCATGCCCTTGGTAGGCTTCCGTTGAATCCGCAAACCGGTCACAAAGGACCCATTCGCCTCTTTGTAATGCTGGTTTTATCAGATCAACCAAATGGGAACGGCGCGCTGCCATGTGAAGTAGCGTTTCTGCCATTGGGTCCCAACGGTCAATTTCGCCTTCAACAAGTAAGCGTCGGATATCTTCGCCTCCATTGGATCCGCCGGGTTCCCTGGTCAATACCGTGATGAGGCCTTCTGTTTTAAGGAATTTGGATAAACGTTTGATTTGGGTTGATTTTCCAGCGCCTTCACCCCCCTCAAATGTGATAAACTTTCCTAGTTCGTTCGAAATTACTTGGATGCTCCCCATAAGAGATAGCTTAAAGCAGCTGGGATCCTTCCGCTCGGCCCTAGTCGTTCGATATCTTTTCCCGCAATGAGTGGAATTTTGATTGGTTTGCGCTCTGCAATTGAGATTGTCATTTCACCAAGTTCAGTTCCTTTTTTTATGGGAGCGGATATCGGTTCGTCGTGAGATATTGTTACTCTGAGCGTTTTTCTCAGCCTGCGCGCCACTGTTAAAAGGAGATCTGTCTTTGCGAGAAGCGGTACGTGTGAATCTGTGCCTAGCCAGACGCTGACGGATGCGAACTCCTCATTATTCTTAATCAATTCGTAATTTTTAAATTCACGGAAACCCCAATCTAAGAGACGTTGAGACTCAATTTTGCGGACTTTCTCTGATGGCATTCCATTTAAAACAAGTATTAGACGGCGACCATCTTTTGATGCTGACGATGTTAGCCCGTAGCCTGCATTTTCGGTATATCCCGTCTTCAGGCCATCTGCCCCTTTATATCGTCCAAGTAAGGGATTTCTGTTACTTTGCTTTATGCCCGAATATGAAAAGGTGCCCTCTGCATAATATTGATAATAATCGGGAAACTCCCGTATTGTCGCTTTGGTCAGAATAGCCAGATCCCGCGCGGTTGTGCGATGTTCCGGATCTGGCCAACCGGATGCGTTGCGGAATTGACTGTTAGACATCCCAAGTTCACGAGCTTTCATTGTCATTTCTTGGGCAAACGCCTCTTCACTACCCGATAAACCTTCGGCGATCACTATCGTTGCATCGTTTCCGGATTGCACAACGATACCGCGGATCAGATCTTCGACCCGGACTTGTTTACCCACCTCAACGAACATTTTAGAGCCGCCTTTTTTCCAGGCCTTCCGGCTAACGTGAAGCTCGTCGTCAAGCGACAGTCGGCCGTCTTTTAGGCGTTCAAAAATAAGATAGACGGTCATCAGTTTTGTCATAGAAGCAGGAGACATCAACTCATCAGCGTTTTTTTTAAATAACTCTGTGCCGGTCTCGAAATCGATCAGGATTGCCTGTTTAGCCGAAACTTCAATTGCTTTTGATGTACCTGGAAGAAAGGTTAAAAGTCCAAATACAACCGAAATGAGAGCGAGATTTCGGAATTTAGAGGTTTGTATGGGATTTTTTAAAAGATAAAGAGAAAACATGTAATCTTTTTCCTGCAGACAAATGTCGAAATTTCTTTCGATTTAAGTTCAAAATAATTTGCGAATTAGAATGTCATTCGATGACAGTCGCGGCATTCGAATATCCTGCTTTTATAACACTGGCTAATATTTGATCGGCTTCTAAAACGTTTAAAATTGGGCCTATTCTGACACGAAAAAGTGGCCTTTTATTGGTGCTTATCTGCGTGATTTTTGTTGGCCCAAGTTGTTTTAAAATAGTACGCACTTGATGAGCATTTTGGAATTGCGAGAAAGCGCCGGCCTGCACATAAATTTTAGGATTCCCCGATATAGCTTTAATCGTCACTTGTTCGTTAACAACTGCCAGTTTTTTCTTGTGGTGACTTGGTTTTTTCTGACTGGCTTCTAAAGGCGAAATTTTGAACTTTTCCGATGCTACATTGGCCGTTTTTATTCCAGGGGGCGAAGGTAGCATTGAGCTTGTGACAGATACGGTTGGAGCAGCAATAGGCCGTTTGGGTTCAGGCCCCCTGCCCCGCGTTGTTGCATTGAGTGCCAGTTGTCGGCTTTCTTCGCCCATAATTTCAACGCGTACTGGCGCTGTTCCTGAGCGTTCAAAACCGAGTAGCTGTGCCGCACGACGTGAAAGATCTATAATTCTGCCGCGGGCAAATGGGCCACGATCATTAACCCGAATAAGGAGTGCCCTACCGCTATCCAAATTGGTCACACGCACGATGCTGGGCATAGGTAGTGTGCGATGCGCGGCACTTACACGGTTCATATCGAAAACTTCGCCATTTGCTGTCTTTTTTCCATGGAATTTTGGCCCATACCACGATGCGATCCCTGTCTCGGTATAGTCGTAGTCAACCTTTGGATAATACCAAACACCATTGATCGAGTAAGGTTTACCGATTTTATATACCGAGCTATCAGTTTCCCGATTTAGGCCAGCTCTCTCCTGTATTTCTTTTGTCGCGTGTAAAAAAAGTTGAGTTTCTGCGCAACCAGCCAAAAGCAGAAGGAAGATACTGCAAGCTTGCAAATATTGAAGTCGCACCATTGGCCAGCGCCACACTATTTAGTATTAATTAGATTATCATCACCATTATGTGGTAGATTAGCGTTGAATGATCGCATCAGCAAGCTTACCAACCGCTAAAGCAAAATAATGTGAGCGGTTCCATTTCAAGATTGTTCGGTAGTTTTGATAAATTAAAAATATATCACTTTCTTGTTTTGATGGGCGAACAAGCGAGGCGTGCATATTAACATTGGGTAAGTTAGTGTTGTTTGTTTTCCGAACTCCGGCGTCTTGCCAGAATTTGATGGGGTGACGGATTTTTTTGTAATTAATTAGGGATATATCAAAATCGGGAGGGAGGTTTACCCGCCTTCCCCAAGTTTCATCCCCCTTCCACCCCGATTTCGCCAAGTAATTTGCCGCTGAAGCAAAAACATCACCTAGTGATTTCCATAGGTTTTTCCGGCCATCACCGTCGAAGTCAACGGCGTACGCAAGAAAGCTTGAAGGCATAAATTGTACTTGGCCTAACGCTCCTGCCCATGACCCTTGCATTTCTCTAGCAGTGATATGGCCCTGATCAATAATTTTGAGTGCATTGAATAGTTGGGATCTAAAAAATGCGCTCCGGCGGCCGTCATGTGCCAGTGTTGCGAGTGCGGGTATGATATTAAATCCCCCAGTAAGGCGGCCAAAATCTGACTCGATACCCCATAATGCCACGATAAAACGGGGTTGGACGTTATATTTATTTCCGACTCGTGATAGTAATTCTTTATTTTTATCGTATAAAATGCGTGCCTTTTTAATCCGCGTCGCGGTAACGACTCGCTTTATATATTGTTTGAAAGTGAGCGTGAATTCGGGTTGTTTACGGTCTAATTCGATCACGCGCGGAACTGGATTTATCCCAGTAAGTGAACCGTCTACCGTTTTCTTTGATATTCCTTTCTCAAGCGCTTCCATGCGAAAAGAATTTAGCCACACCCTGAAATCTGCAGTGTCCGCGGCTGTGGGCCCGGTCACGGAGAGAAAAACAAACAAACCCATTGAAAATTTTAGACTTAGGTTTCGCATTGATACAAATTTCTATTCATGAATATGGAGCGGCCAAATTAGAATTTACCTTGGAAGCAAATCTGAATTTACCGACACCGCCTGTGGATAGCCATCCTAGATATCGAATGAAATAAAGAATTTGGCCAATTATCGTGGGAAAACGATTTCTTTTCGAATATTATGTTGTAAAAGAAAGCGAGTTTAACATCCTGAGTGTAGTGTATCCGCCTGCAAATTTTCGCTAAAATATTTGGATAAAGTTTCCCATAACGGCACTAGAACTTGGAAGCATTTGGTTCACATTGTTGTTGAATGTTTTGCAGGCAACTATTCGGTGAAAGATTGCAGCTTGGCATTACGCGCGTCACGAGATATTAACTCGGGTAATTTTGGGTAACGTTTTAGTAGATAAGGGGGGAAGGTGGCACTTCTCGAAATCGAGGGACTGAAGACCCAGTTCTTCACGTCAGCAGGTACCGTAAGGGCCGTTGACGGCGTCGACTACACTGTGGAAGAAGGCGAGACCGTTGCGGTCGTCGGCGAATCCGGTTGTGGAAAATCAGTAACAGCGCTTTCAATCATGCGATTGGTTGCAGATCCACCAGGAAAGATTGTGGAAGGGCAAATCCGATTTAAAGGTACTGATCTCGTGGCTCTTCCTGAAGAGGATATGCGGCAAATTCGTGGACGAGACATTGGAATGGTTTTCCAAGAGCCGATGACTTCGCTCAACCCTGTCCTCTCAATTGGCCGACAACTGACGGAGACCTTAGAGACCCACTTTGGGATGTCCCGTGAGAAAGCGGACGAACGCGCTATTGAATTATTGGGGCTGGTTGGGATTGCAGAGCCGGAACGGAGGCTGACGCAGTATCCACACCACTTCAGTGGTGGAATGCGGCAACGTGTGATGATCGCGATGGCGCTAGCATGTGACCCGAAGTTAATTATCGCAGACGAGCCTACTACGGCCTTAGACGTGACGATCCAGGCGCAAATCTTGGAACTGATGAAGAACCTCACCAGGGAAATGGGCGTCGCCATGATCATCATAACGCACAACCTTGGTGTTGTTGCGCGCTATGCTGACCGCGTTAATGTGATGTACGCCGGGAAAATCGTGGAAAGCGGGTCTGCTGAAGAAATTTACCACCATCCGCGGCATCCATATACGTTAGCGCTTTTGAAGTCTGTTCCCCGTCTTGACTTACCACGCGGTGGCAAGCTGGATCCTGTTGATGGACAGCCACCTGATTTAGCACGATTAGATGATGGTTGCGCATTTCGTCCACGTTGTAAGTTCGCAACCGATAATTGCGCAAATGGTGTTCCTGAGCTTGGGGAAGTCCGAGACAAACACTGGTCTCGATGCTTCGAGCAAGATGCAGTTATTAAATCTCTGGAGACAGCCTGATGAGCGCAGCTACAGATACCGACGCCCCAGTCGTCGGCTCAAAAGGAAATATGGGTGGCACGTTAATAGACGTGCAAGACTTGGTGATGCACTTCCCTGTTACAGAAGGCATTATTATTCCTAAAGTGGTCGCAAATGTTAAGGCGGTCGACGGCATTAGCTTTAGCATTCGTAAGGGTGAGACGCTTGGTTTAGTGGGTGAATCCGGATGCGGGAAAACGACAACGGGTCGTTGTATTCTGCGCCTGGAAAACCCGACTTCAGGTGCTATCAACTACGAAGGTGTTGATCTCGCTGCTTTGAAGGGTAAGGGCCTTTTGCCTTATCGCCAGAAAATTCAGGTGATTTTCCAGGATCCTTATAGTTCGCTGAACCCACGTATGAAGATTGGTGAAATTCTCTCCGAACCAATGAAGGTTCATAATATTATAACGGATGAGAGAGCTCGTGACGAGCGAGTGCTAGAACTATTAAAGCTGTGTGGCCTCAGCCCACGCTTTGCTGACCGGTATCCGCATGAGATGAGTGGTGGGCAACGTCAGCGTGTTGGCGTTGCTCGGGCTTTGGCAATGGACCCTGAGTTTATTGTTTGCGATGAGGCTGTCTCAGCGCTTGACGTGTCAATTCAGGCTCAGGTTATCAACCTTTTAGAAGACCTTCGCGACGAATTTGGATTAACATATCTATTCATTTCGCACGATTTAAGCGTGGTTCGCCATATTTGTCACCGCGTGGCGGTTATGTATCTCGGTAAAATGGTCGAATTAGCAGAAACAGATGAACTGTTTGATAACCCCATGCATCCTTACACGAAAGCCTTGTTGGAAGCAGTTCCAATCCCCGACCCCGTGCTTGAATCGGGTCGAGCTCATAAAATTATTATGGGGGAAATTCCGAGCCCAATTAATCCGCCTAGTGGCTGCGTGTTCCATCCGCGTTGTGAGAAAGCGGTGGATGGCTGTCCGAAGGCGTTCCCTGAATTTAGAGAGATCAAGGAAGGCCATTGGGTGGCTTGCACGGAAGTGTAAAAGTCTGAGGAATAACAGTTAAAATTTGAACTAAATCAGGTTAATCATCAAACTCTTTAAATCTGAATTTGATGTTCAGTCCTGGAAGGCAAATCCAAAAATGTACAAATACACGATCAAACGCATCTTGCTAATGATACCGACCCTCGCGGGGGCGGCGATTCTGATATTTGGGCTCATGCGTCTTATTCCTGGTGACATCTGTGAACTTCGGATGGCTGGTGAAGGTGCATGGGTTGACCCATCCGCAATAGCAGCTTGTCAGGAAGAGCTCGGCCTCAACGACCACTTCCTGGTTCAGTTCTGGGATTTTGTTTGGGGGTTTGTAATATTAGACCTTGGCCCATCGATGTGGACGGGTAAGCCAATCACGACAGAAATCGCCCTTCGGTTCCAGTTGTCGGTGGAAGTGGCTATTTTGGCGACCATCACTGGCGTCGTCATTGCTCTCCCGCTGGGTATCATTTCCGCAGTTAAGCAAAATACCTGGATGGACTACTGTGTTCGTACGTTCAGTATCGCAGGGATTGCGATGCCGTCGTTCTGGCTTGGAATTATCATTATCCTCGGACTGCTGATCTCGACCCAAGCCTGGTTTGGTGAGCCTTGGATGCCGCCGATTGAATATATACCGATTTGGGAAGATCCGGTTCAGAACCTGGCGCAGCTTATTTGGCCAGCAATCGCCACGGGATATCGTTATTCAGCGGTTGCAACACGTATGACCCGTTCCGCGCTGCTTGAGGTCTTAAGAGAGGACTACATTCGAACGGCGCGAGCCAAGGGACTAATCGAGAAATTGATTATCAACCGGCATGCTCTAAAGAATTCAATGCTTCCAGTGGTTACGATCGTGGGTATTGAGTTCGCCTTCTTGATGGGTGGTCTTGTTGTCACTGAGCAGGTATTCAATTTGAACGGGTTGGGCAAACTGTTCGTTGAATCAGTTCTGAACCATGATTATGCCCTAACCCAAGCATTGGTGATGCTGGTCGCGCTGATATTTGTGGTTACCAACTTTATTGTGGATCTAATCTACGCGATGCTTGATCCGCGAATTCGTTACAGCTAGGGGGACAGACAAATGAGTGCTGCAACCGACGCTTCTGTAGATAATGTTGAACTTGACGAATTAACCGATAACCGAACCCTATGGGAGAAAACAAAATCCCTCTCGCAGAAAAACCCATTGGGTGCATTCGGTTTGGTTGTGGTTATCGTGATGGTATTTATGGCATTGTTCGCCGATATCATCACGTGGCATGACCCGGTTGATATTTCATTCGAGCATATGCTGGTTGTCCCAAGTTGGGAGTTTTTATTGGGAACTGACCAATTAGGACGGGATATTTTCTCTCGCATTGTTTACGGTGCTCGCACCGCATTACTTGTTGGGATTACTGCGTCCGTGGTTGGGGCCTTTATTGGGCTCGTTCTAGGTGTCGCAAGCGCCTACTTTGGTGGCACATTCGATTTGCTGTTCCAGCGGTTTATGGATGTCTTTATGGCATTCCCGTTAATCATTCTCGCACTGGCGATTGTTTCCATCTTCGGTGGTGGTATCGATAAGGTGATTTTAGCGATTACAATACCGTTTATCCCAAGATGTGCACGCGTCGTTCGCTCAAATGCATTGGCAATTCGGGAGATACCTTACGTTGATGCTGCCCGTGCAATGGGTTTTTCCCATACGCGAATTATTCTTCGCCATATGGTACCAAATGTTATGGCGCCGTTTTTAATCATGATCACAGCCTTTGTTGGTCAAGCTATCTTGACCGAAGCCTCTCTGTCTTACTTGGGTATGGGAGTGCAAGAGCCTACCCCAGCTTGGGGCTTGATGCTTCAGGGTGGTGCCGAAGAGTACGCTGAGAGCGCCCCCTGGGTTCCAATCTTTCCTGGTGTGGCAATTACACTGGCGGTATTTGGCTTCAACTTATTTGGTGACGCTGTGCGCGACACTTTAGATCCGCGATTACGATCACAATAACCTAAAAGAAAATTACGCATGACGCCGCCGCATCGTTTTAAGATGCGGCGGTATCTTTGTGAGTGTGTTAAACAGACGTAATAAATACAACTGTAAGACTTAGAGACGTCTTAATTTTGGAGTTTACATGGCGGCCACTGACGAAAAGCTAGAAGAAGTCAACATCGACGAATTGTTTGGTCGGAAGAGCTTTATTTCAAAAGCTCTTGATATGGGACGGCGCCAACCGGTCGGCGCGTTTGGTCTCTTTATTGTTGGGGGATTGGCATTTCTCGCGATTTTTGCGGAATTTATATGTCCCTACGATCCAGAAGCTGCCAATTTTCCGGATATGCTACTTGCGCCATCAGCCTCCCATTGGTTTGGCACAGACCAATTTGGGCGGGACATTCTAACGCGTTCAATTTATGGTGCCCGCACAGCTCTAACGATTGGCTTTATAGCGGCTTTTACTGGAGCAACGACTGGATTGGTATTGGGCGTGGCCAGCGCTTACTTTGGCGGGAAAATTGACCTGATACTCCAGCGATTTATTGATGTCTTCATTGCATTTCCAGTTATTATTATGGCCCTCGCCATTGTTGCAGTGTTTGGCATAAACCTTGGCTATGTCGTCCTTGCAATCGCACTTCCCTTCATTCCAGACGCCTCTAGGATTGTCCGCTCAAATGCATTGGCTCTTCGAGAAATTCCCTATGTGGATGCGGCTCGAGCACTCGGATTTAGCCATGCCCGGATAATTTTACGTCATATGCTGCCCAATGTGATGGCGCCTTATTTGATCATTTTGACTGCCAATATCGGTCAGGCAATTCTATTGGAGGCCTCTCTCTCTTATCTCGGCTTGGGCGTCCAAGAGCCCACAGCAGCGTGGGGTTTAATGCTGCAGGGTGGAGCCGAGGAGTATGCGGAGAGTGCGCCTTGGGTGCCTGTCTTCCCAGGATTGGCGATTACTTTGGCCGTCTTTGGTTTCAATCTTTTTGGTGACGGTCTTCGGGATATGTTAGATCCTCGGCTCAGACGAGAATAAGCTCTTTGCAAGAAGAGGTTATGCTGATCAAAAGATGAGACAAAATGTAACTCCTTAGGTTTAAGGACGAAGCTTTTATTGTGTTGCCATAGAAAACACAACCTTCATTCCGAATAGCCGCGATGGAGGTCATTTGGCTATTATTCAGTGTTTTAGTTCTGGATGTTCCTATTGGCTTTTGGTTTTAAACAGCCAACTTCTAAAAAAGTTTTGTCTAACCGTTTTTTAATTTGGCTGAGTGGTGATAGATAGCAACGGTATGGTGTTATTTAGCTCTAACAAATTCAGCTCTGAAACGCGCACCGACTGATTAAACGAACCAACCATCGAGTGGTCTCTAATCTGGGCAATGCCTAATTCACTCACCTGCATCGCTTACAGAGTTTCGTTGGATGTTTTGCCGTTAAATTCTGTATCACCCACAGTCTCTATTACTGCGGGTTACGTTGGAAGTGCTTACAACTCGTTTTATAGTTAATGATCAATTTTTCGATTTGGGTAAAGTAGGTCTAGATACCATTAAAGAGCATTGATGAAACTGCAAAGTTCAAGATTTCGAATTAGAATAAACAAACAGGCCGATTGATGCATTACTACTCCAAACGCTCGCTTTTATAGATGTGACGCAGGTCACATTCTTAGGTTCGAGATTGAGGTAATTTAAGGTTCCTGACGTCCCTTTAACCTCGGTTTGGTGAACGTGTTGTAGTCAAACCTACTTCCCGTCACACCGAGCCGGCGTTAATCTTCGAATATTTTGACGAACTATTTTTAACGCACTTTTTAAAAAGATCTGATTGCACTGTTTCGATAATTATCTGCAAATAAGCGGATCATTAATATTTAAGATCGAGACCCCTAAAACGATTGGGTTTCTGAACAATCAACTATCGGGATAAATGCTATTAAGCATCAAGCGTAATTGAATTCTTGGGAACAGAGACACAGGTCAAACAGCTTCCTGCATCTGGTGGTGCACCTGGTTCTGATAAATACTCCACTTCTCCTGATGTAAGTGCAGTGGCACATGTGCCGCAATTTCCCGCCCGACAGCCGGAATCCATCGCGATATCATTATCTTCGGCGAAATCTAACAATGTTCCAGCCTCAGGATCCCACGTGAAGGACTGACCACTCTGAGCGAATGTTATCTGGATATCAGCAGCAGCGTTATCTGTAGCGGCTGCCGGCGCTTTGTCCGCTGCTTTATCAGCATCTTTCTTTTTAGAAACGGTTGCTGGTCCAAAAGCTTCGTAGTGGATTTTATCTTCTGGCACGTCCCACTCTCTCAAACCCTCAAAGAGTGAGTTCATCATCGGAGGCGGGCCACAGAAATAATAATCATAGTTGTTTGACGGTAAAACCTCTTTAAATAGATCGGCTCCTACGCGGCCTTTATATTTATAATCCCTTCCCTCTACATCGATGTCATCTCGAGGGCGTGAATACACAACACAGATCTTTATATTTTCATGTTCGGCATCAATCTTTTCTAAATGCTCCTTCATGGCATGTTCTGTCCCATCTTTCAGGCCATAAAAGAACCATGTTTCCCTTTTTGACCCTGTATCGATGATGTAATTCACCATGCTTAGGACAGGTGTGAGACCAATGCCACCGCCGATTAGTACGACAGGTGTCTGACGCGTGGAATCGAGATAGAAATGTCCACCAGGTGCACGTACGTCTATAATTTTTCCTTCTTCGACATGGTCGTGAAAATAATTAGATGACAACCCAGGAGGAAAATCACTGTCACGCGGGGGAGGAACTCTTTTTATTGTGCACCGGTAGTAGTCATCTTTTGGTGAATCAGAGAGGCTGTAGCACCTAATAGTCGATTTTTTTTGTCCAGGAATGTCTAAACTAAAAGTTAAGAATTGCCCTGGTTCAAATGGTGGCAACTTTCGACCATCATGTGGTGTAAAATAAAAAGAGCATTGATCCTTTGCTTCGATTATTTTCTTGGAAACCGTGAATTTTCTTATGCCGTTCCAACCGGCCTCCTCCTTGGCTTTATCGATCTTTTGTCTTTCGACAATATCATTTGCCCTAGCTTTGAGTAGATCTCTTTCAACGGTCTCTCGAAGACTAAAGATTTGCCTAACGCGAAGGGAGTTGCCTGCGAGCAACAACACATAAGCAAAACTCAAGGCCAATATTGCTAAACTAACAAATTGTATAGCCGTGGTAATCGATAGTTCTGGCATTTGAGTGCGTCCTCGCGTGTTCCTAAATTAGCGGCGGATCAGAAATGTTAAAATTTTCGGCGTATTTCCAAGCGCGTCCCCATAATTTCATCGTCATTATTGATGAAACCTATCATTGCGTCCGTCCTCACAATCCAAGCAGGTGCAATTGGGTGCTGATATCTCAATCCAAAGGCCGTTTGGTTATTAACTGCCCCAATTTCATCGTTACCGAATGTTTGAGTGCGTGCTACTTCAGCAACAATTTGTCTGTCGAGATTAAATAAATACATGACACCAATTGCACCGCCAAAACTATCGTGACCCGTGTCATCCAGTTTTGGAAATCCTGTTAGTCCATCGGTTTCGAAATTTATGCCGGTATTTTTTAAGAGGCCGGAGTCATCGATTAATGGTTGTGGTTTGTCTATGCCGAGCCAGAAATTGAAATATGGGACTAAAGTCGAAGGCAGCGAAGTAATTAAGGAGTTTTCCGCTATCAGCATTAAACCATCAGCTGTTTTTTCCTGGCCTTGGTCTGGATCCTGTCCAAGTGTCCAAATTGCTCGCAAACTATTCGACAGCCAACCACCGTATCTTTTTGTGAAGGCGGCGGTCAGACTATGGTAATCTAAATCTGAAAACTCATCTTCGCCGTTTACAAAGCCATAACCAAATTCGTAATAGCCTTCTGAAGCATCTACAAATACCGCCAGACCGATCACAGAGGCCGAGTCATCATCTAAACCACCATCGGCGTTAACAAATGCTGGCGTTGTAATTTTGTCGAACCCACCAAATAGAGTGAAATCCATATTTGTGATATCTAATTTGGGGCTATTTTTTGCCGTTAAGGTTATTGCACCGCCTATAAATGCATCCTCCATCCACACGCCATTTTGAGTTATCATTGGCGTCAAACCGAAGGCGACAGGCAAATCAAATTGGGCATTTGTACCTGATAATCCGGCATAAATTTGACCGATATCGCCTTCAAAAAATAATGTTTCGATATTGCCGTCCAATACCAATTCATTACCATCAGCGTCGCCACCAGCGAATTCCGCCCGTGAAAATTTTCCACCGCCGTCGATTGGACGTATAAAGGCGTGAATTCTTTCGGTACCTGTTATTTTGTAGTCGATATCTAAATTGAGACGAGTTGCGACCTGCCCAATTTCAGCTGCGCCGTTGTCATTGTATGCCACAGCCGTTCGCCAGTCGCCAAAGACACTAAGTCCGGGGAAAATTAGGTTTTTTTCACCCAAAGCTTTTCCGCCCTGTTCAAATGGCCCTTCTTTATAAACCGGCCGAAATAATTCCAATAATGGATTTACAACGTCGACGGGTTTTTTAGATCCATAAATTTCAATTTGGTTTTTTGCTGAATATGGCTTGTCTTCGTATGAAGGGTCGGCGCCAAATACCTTTGAATCATATTTAGTGGGTTTCGCAATAGGCGACATTTCGCGTGGGCCGCTGGGCGCAGCCGCCGACGCGATCACCGGATTTAAAGCGAAAGCCATAATCACAAGGCCTAAAAAAACCTTCCGTGATAAATCGCTTTTTGGGCGAATAGCCATATTCATTTCATAGCTCACTTTACTTCAAATTCGACTGTATAAGGATGGATATCAAGCATCCATTCATTCATGGACTCTTCCATTTCGGAAGTAGCTCCTACAAAACGCATGAAGTAGATTGGTTCGGCTCTGCTTCGCATTCTGGCAGCTAATTTATATGTCCCCGGTTTTTTCAAGAGTTCGGCTGGAACAGTGTATTTCGCATCGCGCTTACCCAATGGGGGAATGGAACGCCCTTCCATTCTTACAAATGGTGGATGATTTAACACTGTGGTCGGAACATTCGATGAACGTAGTAAGGGACGCTGATCAATATCAAAACTCACAGGCAGATACATTTCGCGATCCGTTCCTTTAACATTTGTTGTAAGGAACTTTGTCTGTAAATTGAAAATTTGATCGTCAAATTTTATTTTCCCGGCGGCTAAGTCTAACGAATGATTATCTGCAAAGTCGCCATTACTATCAACATAGCCAGACTCCCAGATATTGTTGCCGTCCGGATCAATAAGAGCGACATTAAACCAAATCTCGGGTTGCGCACCTAGAGAACCCGATGGAAGGTTGTGACCATCATCGGTGTTTGTAACGGTGTATTTGAACGCTAGGTCTTTACCAACGGCAGGCGTACCAGTGAAAAATGGTCCATCTATTCGGCTTCCATTCTCCATTACCTGTTTGCGCATCTCTTTCTTCTCATTGAGCGAATCCACGTTTGCCTGGATTATCTCCCAAGCTTCCTCGCGATCTCCTGGATCAGCCCAAGCTGCCGGGAAATTGACACCCATGGATACTTTTAATGCGACCATTTCAGCTGTGAATTCGTTTGCTGCAGCTGGCATGGATTTTCGCAATTCGGATACCGCAACTCCTAGGCTTGTTATATCCTCGTCGGACAGTTGATCAGCTTTCTTTTCCGAAATTTTGTTAAATGCTGCATCCGTCTTTTTAAATGCAGATTGGAATGTTTTTGCGGTTTGTTTCGCCGTTTTTTTGAGTTTTTGGATCGCAGATGACAAGCGCTTATACGATTTAGGCGCAGTAACCACACCTGAATCTTCTACAGCGCCTTTAATGTTTTCCATTGCGTCGCTGAGTTCTTCGAATTTATCTGAGAAGGCATCGATATCTACCGCACTGCTTAGGGTCTCGATTTCCCCTTTTAGACGGTCCAGGGGTTCCTTTCTCATAAAGGCGGTTTTACCCCGCGATATGGCTGCTTCGAGTGTTTGCAAGGCATCAAGCGATGCGACATTCCCACCTAACCCTTCAAGAGCCATATCTAATTCGTCGAAAACTTCCGCGTATTCCTCAACGGATTCCTCAAATTTTTCTGATCCCCATTTTGCCTTGTAGTCAAATTTCAACCATTCTTGTATTGTCCAACGTTCGGCATCTGGATTGTGCGGGAAAATACCAGGATGCGCGATAGGATAACCTGGGCCATAAAAGGCATGGTTTGAGTGTCGTCTGTTAGGGTTAATCGGGACACCGTTTACGATTGCTGAAGGCCCTTTGTCATATCCCGCAGCCACGCCTGGAACTTTGCCCATATGGCAATCTTGGCACGTCACCCCATTTTTGAATGCGGGTGAATCTCTATATTGGTCCCATACGACCTCTAATTTTATACCTAAATTAACGGCCACTTGGTGGCACGATACGCAAAACTCCGATTTTCCAAGTTGTTCAAATTTATATACGCCAGCGTGAATTTTTTGGCCTCGCTCCTTTGAACTGGTCGCCAATTTTAATTTTTGTTTATTTTTTATAATGTCATCAAACACGCTACCGCGCATGGTACCACCGACTGCAACGTGAATATCACCGGGTTCTATCGTACGCTCACCATTAACCTTGCCGTACTCTTCTTTGACCCGGTGGCACGTTATACAAGTTATACCTTCCCTAGCGACCCTACTCCGATCCCAGAGTGGCAAATATCGAGCCTCGCCCTTCTGGGTTCCAACTTGCTGATGGCACCTTACGCAAAAAGAACCAATAGTTCCCTGAGTTAAGTCAGTGACAGCTTGTTCAAATTTATGGAACATCGGCGAAATAGAAGCATAAGCATGGTTCGAAGATGCCCATTCATTGTAAATTTGCTGATGACAACCGGCGCATTGCGATGCGCTTGGGTAACTTTCATCTGAATAAAAGGCTTCAGGAAACTGTTTTGGTCCAGCATCAACGATGCTTGGTATGACAAATAGTAATCCTGCGATGAAGGTGAGTATTTTGGAATTCATCATTTACCTACGTTCGGCGCTTGAGTGGTTTGCGTAATAGCAGATTTGGCTACATGAATATTAGCTCGGAAGCCAATATCATCATGATATTCATGACAATTTTGACAGTTTTGTGTCACCTTGCCAGGAGAATGACAACTGACACACGTTTCCTTTTTAATGGGATTAAATGAACTTTTAAATACCGAAGGATCTCTCTGATTAAACGCTTCTGAATATTTTGCAGAAGGGTCAAGTGAGTGGCACGTCTCACATTGTGAGCCTGGGCCAAGAACATTTAGGTGTGGAGCGTGACTATATTTGTGGTGTGAGCTTATTTCTGATCCTGATGCAGCCTTCCATTCGACCCGCACCTCATCGGTTTCACTAACGCTATGGCACTTTACGCATCCTCCCGCACCGTCTTTGTTCAGCAAAGTTTCTGATAAGATATCTTCATCATTCATTGCTGCAAAATTAAGCCATTCCTGTAAAACCTGATCGCGATGTTTTGTTGCATTATATTTAATTGTGAGTTCGTCAGCACTCCACCCACCATAATTTTGTTCCACTGTTTCAAACTCTTGATTTGTAGACCAAGCACAAAAGGCATTTTTTATAACAACTGGTGAGAGGCCCGCGAGCAGATTTTTTGGGTTTCCGTCAAGTTTTTCAAAGCTCGGTATTAATGCTTCAATACCATCCTCTAGGACCTCTTTTAGGAGTATCCCCACCTTTTCCTCGTAAGAGGTAATGTCACTGCCGTCGACTTCCAGTAGAGCAGACATTATAGAGTTTAATTCCTCAACGGAGACAGATTCAAATTCGTCGGCGGCAGAGCTGTCAGCATCGATTGCGCAAAACTCTGTCACGCTTTCTGTCAGTTTCGGATCATTTTCGAATTCTGGCATTTGAAAGAGCACTAATGCATTGTTTTTGAGTTCACCCTCATGACAGGACGCACAAACTTCTTCAAAAGACCTGATTGGCACCGCATTAGTCGCCGCATCAACCATATGGCATCCAATACATTTTCCTTCCGGTGAATGATCCGAATACCTTGCATCTTTAAAGTGCGTATTTAGATGCGCATTATGGTCAAAATTTATTGCTGTACGGCGCTTATATGGATACCCATCGCCAAAACTCGGATGTGACGCAGAAAATGTTGTAAATTTTTCTTTATGGCATGAGTGGCATTGAGCGTCTTCTATTTTACTCGGCGGTTTCATACCACCTTTGTGCTCAGTGTGACATGAAGAGCAATTTTGAGAGTTATGGACGCTTACATTGATTGTCGGTAAAAGGTGGCAGTTCATACATTTATTTTGCACACCTGTGGAAGTTGGCCCTGAAGGAGTGAACGCTGCCTTAAAAATGCCGGCAACATCTTCGTTATGAACATCATGACAGGAGCCACAAGAATTTTCACCTATGACACCTGCATGAGCATTAGAAATCGGGCCCGGGTCTATCATTGGTGTGGCACCGTTGAGAATTAAATTACCCCCCGATCCAAAAGCACCGATTAATGCAATTACCAGCACCACTGCAACCAAACTCAAACGAAAACGAATTGCCCGAAGCGTTCTTCTAGGATGACATGGTACCTGGGTTAAGCAGCAAGTTCCGTCTGGTAAGGGTCCTCCTTCGCACGCACCTCCATGCTCAGGCCGGCGGTTACACAGGAAACGGTCACCTGACCTTCGAGGGGCGCATGCAGCCGCTCCGCCGCAACTCCCATTTGCATTTGGACCTAAGGCGCAGGGCTTTCCCCATAACGCCGCACGCCCGCATTTGTAGGGGAAATTGGGTCGATTATAACTGTTTATGATTGAGCTCATTGGGCATACACATGGATCATTATGACATGCCAAACTGACATGGCTATTAAACCGATTGACAATGGCACATGCAGCAATAGCCACTTACGCATAACATCTTGATGCGCATACTGTTTATCCAATTGAGATTTGTTTAATGCCAATTGGTGGAGGTCATTTAAGTGCTGCTCTTCACTGTTACCTAAATAACGACGGACCTCCTCTATATGCCTATTCACCCATGCTGCAGATCTATCGCCACCAAAAAGGCTATTGAAATAAAAACGAGGTTTGCGGAAAAACCAATCCATAGTTTGGTCATAATGATCCGAAAGTGTCGATTGACCTGATGCCTTAGAGCATTCAATCACCAAGTCTTCTGCCTGCTCGCGAATTGACACCATTTCGGATGGGATTTGATCGTACACAATCTCTCCACCTAATTCGGTTAGACGCCGGGGATAGGTCGTGATTACGAAAGTCCCAAATATTCCTGTTATGCAAACACTCCAGAATAAAATAGCGATAATCTGTTCATAAATCCCAAGGGGCAAAATGACGCCCTTTGTGTGTAATAAAAATATGGCTATGGCTAAAATGCCACCAGCGATGTGCAAAGATACCCAGTGCCTTACTAATCCCAAATTAAAGGCGATTAATTTTTTCCGAACATTTAAAATTCCGAGCAAAATCAGAAGGCCGAATAAGGCCCACCCACTTGCGATTAGGCGATTTTCCAGGCCATGTTTCATGCTTTCTACAAGATAAAAAAGCATGCCAAAGGCAAAAATTCCAAGAATTCCTGGAACCAAAAGGCGGCTAGCCAAATTACTCATTAACTACCCTCCTTTCCGCTAAATTCTCGAAAATCAACCCGCGACAACGCGCCGTGAGGGCAGGCTTTAACGCAAGTAGGACCACCGGGTCGCCCTGCACATAAGTCGCATTTACTGGCTTTGATGATCGGTTGACCAGTTTCGGCCGTGTCTATTATTGGGGCGCCATGCTTATTTCTAATGGGAACCATCACGATATTACTATAAGGACAAGAATTTGCGCAGGTTGCACATCCAATACATGTGTCATCGTTGATCAATACCGACCCGGTTTCAATCGAACGACTGATCGCACCAGTCGGGCAGCCAATCATGCAGACTGGATCTTGGCAGTGCATACAAGAGTTGGCGACCATCCACTTGTCAAAAATTTGTCCTTCGCGCCGAAATCTAGGGTTGCCGCCATGTGTAGCTGCACACGCTCTTACACAATCGTCGCATCTAACGCATTTGTGCATATCTATCACCATTGACTGCGTTCCATTCATGAAACGTTTGTCAATGGCCCACTCTAAGAGCGCATCGTCAGCAACTGTACGATCCAGCATTGAATAAGTTTGGTCTGGCGCTTTCGACATATGCGGAAAGACATGTTCCTCGAGAACAGTTACCGGTATTCTAATTATATCTACGTAACCGAGTGCGGAGATTGTACAATTAAGACTTACACTATCATCGTTGGGGTTTTTCCAAGTCTGGTATAACTCTTCTAGGCCATACATATCGCCAGCTGATAGATATGTTAGGGTGCGTTGACCATTGCCATACTGCTTCGCCACCCGGGCGAAGCCAGCTCTAATAACGAGAAGTCCATCCGGGTAATCCCCTTCTCGCGCAATAATTGGTTCTGCGGCCTTTCCTCTGTTAAAGCTAACGTTCCAGTCAAAAGTTCCGAATGTCTCAAACAAGCAGTGTTTTCCGATTTCCGGGAACAAGTCTTCATCGACTTCTTCAAGGATATCTATTTGCCGCAAATAGCTATCCAGAGCTGTCCGCCGATAAAGGTCGTTTATCTTTTGCCGCCAGTCTTTATCAAATTTCATAATATCGCGGAGGCCTTGCCATCGGATCTCCATTACGACGGCATCATTTTCGGCAAATATCGTCGTTGACCGCGGAACGCGACCTAAGGCGGCTAACTCTCCAAAGAGTGTTCCCTCCTCCAAGATTATTGTGTCCTGCTCTTTCATAATGGCAGGAACGTCCTGCAAGTACGCACCCTTTTTCCCGGATTCTACGCCAGCGGGACCAGTTCTATTTGAATATCTTTCCGTATCCCGAACTTCAGGAACCCAAGAATTATGAATGAATAGGTTAGAAAGACGCTGCAACACGCTTTGACGATCTGTTTGAACACGTCCCAACTCTGCCGCTGGTATCCCAGGGGAACGTGCGATGACAAGTTTCCCTTCAAGAATGAGAAACGCCGAATTACCATAGTCGCCTTCTCGTACGACAATATCTCCCCTTTTATAGCGGTTTACCCGCATATCATAACGCACAACACCATCTAGGGAGACAGAATTCGGAAAGGAAGCCGCATCTATTTCCGTGATTTCGGGGCGCGCCATCAGCATTTCGAAATCTTGATCAGACATCTCTGGGTCAAACGCGGCGTCCCATCGAGTTGGCCTGTCAATTCTAGCAGCTTCTGACATCAATCCACCCTTATAATGTCACCGAGCAACATCTAACTACGTGCCTAATTGAGAAACTGTCCCAACCGATACACGACCAATAAAAATTACCTTTACTTGAATGAAGTAGGCAGATCCCCACCAACAGCACCCGACAAATCTTTCGACTTTATTGCCGCAGCAAAAGCCCGACCTGTTTCTTTCGAAGGTCCAGCCAAGAATGCGGCCGCATCCGGAACTTTTGAAAGAATTTGTTTAGCGCGAGCTATCCGTTTTTTCTGCCCAGCAACATACTTGGCATGATCGGTTTTTTTGATTGCATTATTTGCACTGACCAACGCGGCCGCCTGCCCAATGACAAACATCCGAGACATCTCCGCCTTCGTCATCACCTTATTTTCAGTAACGTTGGGTGGATAAAAACGGTGTCTAACGCTGCCCTGACTGTACTCAACAATCTCGTAATCCGGATTAAAAGGATGCCCATTATCAAGCATTGCAGCAGCATGAGCACCGGATAGGTTGGCATTTTCTAGTCCGTGGCAAGACATGCAGTTTGACGCTACGTCATACAAATTGTCTGGTCGAACCATGCCGGCAGCCACTGCGTTCGATATACGCGTGGCCTTATCAACCCCTTTTTCATTGTGCACGGATATCCATTTCGAAGCTGGGCCATGACAACTTTCACAGGAAGGGCCAGAAATTGGTTTAGCCTTTCCTTTTTTCTCTATCGTTGTGTAATGGCAATTTGCACAAATGGCCGACTTTTTCATACGCTTTTCGCCAACCGCTTTAACAATTTTTTTTGCAGTTTTGTGCTTATGCACTTTCTTATAAGATTTGAAGTGCGCCGTGCCTTTCCAAACCTCGAAAGGTGCTTTGTGACAATTTTGACATTTCTCGGGGCCAACGTATTGAGGACCAGCTATGGCTGACGTTGAACCTTGAAAAATAATCAAAGCACACGCCAAGAACGCTAATTTCATTAGTTTTGACATAACCGAAATCCCTCCAAATGGCACCGAACACACATGGCCCACAATTCACAAAACGAAATTGTTGCGGCTATTAAGGCGCGGTGACATCAACTTTACATGCACAGCAACTCTAGTTCTACTTCAGAAAATCCCTAAACATCAAGCAAGTACTCAACAGAAAAGTGCTAAAAACAGCATTTTTTTTTATAATTTGCCTTCTACCAATAAGGTTTGTCCTAAAATGTCAAAAATCGAGGGATTGTTGCCATTTTGGAGATGAGAGAAAAACCCGAAAGACTGCCCTGAAGGAACGCGTGCCTGCCCTGTAAACTGATCATTTGATGACGTCATAAAGATGCGCCACCGCGTGAGGTTGAAACCCCATCCGCTTATGGAGATATGAAAACCTCCATCCAATTGTTTTTGGGGGAAAATCGAAATTTCCCACGCGGCTAGTAAGCTTCGCATGGGAAAAGCTATGTTCGCTCGTTTTAGCCACTACACCGATACAAAGGGCACTCAATTTAGAAAAAAAACGCCCATTTCCGTTTTGCCCGAATACCGTGTTATTGCCCAGACCTTTCATCTAATTAAACTTAGTGATATTTAGCCTCTAGTAAGCTGCAATAAGTAATTTTTTCAATGACTTAAAATCTAAAAATAAAACTATAACTTGGATTTTTATCATGCTTCATAGGCAGTTCGAAATAATTGGGAGTGGATAGTCAGAGGCAAATCTCTGCCATTATGTAGGTGCCACGGCTTTTATAACTTTTACCTATCGGATACGTGCTCTTCTACATCTCTCTGAGCAGTATTTAACTTCCATCCAACACTCCGCCCATTTGCGGCGCCACGTAAACCATCGCTGGCATCGCGGACATAATTTATATGGCAGGTTAGCTTTTTTTCTCATAAAATACTCTCAAGGCGGCGAGAATCGATTGGTTCGTTTCCAGTGTTTTATCTCAATACGCAAACAGGGGCGTCACACAATATATTCGCGAATGCTGACCCGGATCCTATGGCGCAATCCAGTAAGCAGCAGGTGTTTCCTCTCCTCCCCACATAAAGGCTGCCCGTTCTTGTCGTTCATCTGCAAGTCGCAACCATTCAAAACGGTAGACTGTCGCAAGCACTACGCAGAAGTTCGCATACCCGCTGTTTTTTTCTGCATCCCTTGGTGTCGGCACAACAGGTGGCGATGCAACTTTAATTCCTGGTTCGATGTTAGTTGCATAGCGCAGTCGGCTTGACGGTCGACAATTTTCCCAAGCGGCGAATGCAAGAGGATCTGCTGAATGAATTTGCGCGTTGGCTTCGAGCCGAATTTGAATCTTAATAGATGGATCGTAGAAATGAAGAGACATTTTGGGAAATGCAGACAGTTCGGAAAATTTTGCGGATCGTCTATCGGTATGGAACCACAATTTCTTATGGGTGACGTCGACGCCTCGAAGAATCATTGTTCTCATGACAGGCAATCCACCGGCTGACAGAGAAGCAGCAGTGGGGATATGAAAGCTAGAATTACGATCATATACGCCGGCTTGTATTAGCCCCCAACCAGTCTTCCAAACTTTCTGAAGACTATCGCTTTCATTATCAAAAAATTGGTCGACAATCTGAGGCATTTCACAATAATTTCTGTTGTTTATAAAAATCCCCGAAACCAAAAAAATAACTAACCAAAACTAAGCACTGCAACGTTACGATCTGTACGCTGAAAATAATGATTTGGATTGTTTAAAATTGTCGAAATATTAAAATGTATTTTAGAGTAAAATATATTTTAATATTTCAAAGGTTTTAAAAATATTCTTAATAATTTATTTTATTTACAATTAATTATTTTGTATTTAAATTATTTTTATTATGAAAAAAAAAATTTTTAAATTAATGAGAAAAATTTATTGCTATTCCTATCAAACCAGAATGAAACTTATTTTTTCATTAGGAAATTACCTTCTTTAAAAACTCCGTTAAAAACCTTACCTCCTTGAAAACGGTAAGTGCCATCCCCGTGCATTCTGTCATCCTTGAATTCACCGATATATTTATCACCATTGGCAAATGTATAAGTTCCGCGGCCGATTTTTTCTCCATCGATGAAATCACCAACATACTTATCTCCGTTGGCAAATATGTAGGTGCCTTGGCCCGTTCGTTTTCCTTCGCTGAATTCCCCGATGTATTTTTCCTCACCAAATTTAGTTAATGGAATAATTGTAAGAACCCCGTGTCCGCTTCTTTTTCCGTCTTTCCATTCGCCCTTGTATAAAAGCCTTTTGTTAGTATTTGTGGATGTATACTCCCAACTTCCGACGCACTTATCCCAAAATAAAGTCTGAGATTCATAAATCGTGTGCTTACAAGGAGGTAGTTCTGATCCGTTCACTTCACTTCCAAATAACAGAATAATAGGAAGGCAGAGTATTACTATGAGATTCTTCATTACAAAGAGAATTTAGTATGTTTTGAGAATGTGTATAGACGTCAAAACTTATGTTGGAAGCTCAAGTGGATTATATATGTTACATTCTTGTAAAAAACACTGCGGATCCGTTTAATAGGGAGATATTTGCAGGTTTCTTTTTCTCTATGTTTACGCTTAACAGAAAGAATGGTTGTATCTTTAAACCAATCAGATGAGTTTCATTGTTTTGCGGTAGGTGCCCAGCGCGATGTCGTTAAGGTTTTATCGATTTTATATTCAGAAATACTTTTGGTGAAGCATATGGTCGAACGTTCAAAAGGTTCAGGTCCGGTGGGGGTTGCAAAAAATAAATCCACCCACATGGAAGAGAAAGATAAGGCTGAACTTAAAAAACTTTTAGAAGGTTTGACGCCAGAAGAAATTTTGGAAGTTAAACGTTTAATTGAAAAAAATCACTAACTATTTTAAATATGAAACTGAATTCAGATATTAATTCATTTATTCTGTATAATATAGATTAATAATTTTGAAATATTTATTTTATTTTTGTCAATTTTATTTACCCAATAACGATCCAAAACAAAATACCAAATAGCATTCAAAAAGGGCTCCACGATAGCATCTGTCATTGCAGCTACAAAATTTGTTCCAGTGAAATAGCAAACGCTAGTTGCAGCTATTATAAAATGAGCAATTGTATAAATTATTGTTCTTATGATCGAACCAGAATTTTTACTGAGAACAGCGTTCATTCTGGTGTTTAATAACTCTCCATTTAAAAATTTTGTGGTTAACATTCGGGAACTTAACTCTTGGCGCTTAATTGTTGACCAGCAATCTTTGGAAGATATTTTGTCTGGACATCATTTAGGCCCCTGCTTCCCCGGGGTTTTTCGTCGGGTCGAGTAATGGTTGGGATACCTGGGTTTCTATCGGACAAATACTAAAGTACACCACAATCAAAGTACTAAATCCGAATTAATCAACCGCCCTAAAACATAAATAAGTAATTAGACGAACTGGAAATGTTGCATGAGCCGATAAAAAACAGTCCTTTACGGAATTATAGCTGGCGCAGATGAGGATTATTAGGAATCGAAAATAACGTGCCTCTCTCTGCAGGTATTTAATTAAAAATACTAATAACAAACATCGCCCCTTAAACATCACGCCAGGGAGTGTGATCCATGTATTGAGTGAGCTCGTAAAATACAGGTGTAATTTAATAAAACTCAGTAAAAAAGCGAGAAAAAATGAAAAAAACACCAATTGTCATTGCGCTATGTATTTTATTGATTTCACCTGTTTATGCCGCGGAAGTAAATGTTCTCATGTTAAATCAACATGAGAAAAAACGGAATGTGTATTTAGATTCCATCGTTTACATAGATAAAGGTGACACAGTTAACTGGATCGCAAAGAGCAAAGGTCATAATGTCGAGTTTATAATGAAAAATGGTGTGCCTGACGGTGTGGATAAATTTAAATCTCGCCTATCAAAGAAGGCCCAATATACATTTACAGTTCCAGGGATTTACGCGTATTGGTGCACGCCTCATAAGGCTATGGGTATGGTAGGTTTTGTAGTCGTTGGTAACAATAAGAGTAATTTGACTTCGATAAAAAAAGTTAAGTTCAGGGGCAAATCAAAGAGAATAGCTGAGCGCTTAATCAAGGTGATCGAAGAACACTAGGAAAAAAATATGAGACGACTTTTATGTATATAGCGATGAACCGTTTCAAAATTTTTCAGGGTCGCGAAAAAGATTTTGAGCGAATCTGGGAAAATAGAGAAACACGCCTGGATGAAGTACCAGGATTTTTAAATTTTCATTTGATTAAGGGTGGACAAAACGAAAATTACACCCTGTATGCATCCCACAGTACGTGGGAGTCGCAACAACATTTTTCTGCTTGGACCAAATCGGACGCATTTCGGCAAGCGCACAAAGGGGCAGGTGAACATGTAGACCTCTATCTGGGCCACCCAGAATTTGAGGGGTTTGAGGTGATTATCTAGATTTTAGTCGTTATGATTCGAGTTTCTTTATCGACTTTGATTTAACGCTACCGGTAAACAGTGCTGTTAGTATTTAAGTAGATGCTCCACGCTAATCTCTGGACATTTGAGCTGTTGAGGAGGCTAGTCTAAACTTCAAAACACAAACTTGTCCCAAAAACGGATTTTCTATAATGTGGTTGTGTCTACAAAAACCGAAAAACTGTTTATTTAATTTTTGAAAATTCGTAACGGACTATAAAAGGTTTTTGTTATATCTTTTCTATTGGTGTACCAAGATTATGTCTAAATTGAACACCCCACTGTCCATCGGTATGGACTGCAATCCATATTGCCTGAATTACCAGTTCTATCTCACCGGATTTGTTTATCCTCCTCACAAGTAGTTTAAAAACAACAGACGAACTAGAACGTGCTACTTCTTCTAATTTTTCTAACTCTGAATGGGACCAATTTGACTCAGTATCCTTTATAATATCCCACGGCATTTGGAAATTTTTACGGTAATCATCTTCACTTTTAATGGTAATAGAAACACCGTTATAATTTTGATAAGTAAATGGAAAACTGACACTATTGAGGTATTGACGTTCATTTTTAGAATTTATCGCGTTGTGGTGCTTATGGATGATATCTTCAGCAGTGTTCGGCATTTAATTTCACCAATTTATTTTCTTCAAATAGATATCATTGGTTCAGCGCCAATTTCAAAGTTCAAATTACTTATTTCACCTAAACTCTCAATAATTTGTTCAAAGGTTTCTCCCACTGTTGGTGTCGAGGGTGGTCGAAACGCATTTTTTACATCTGGTATGTCTAGAAACCGGTTTCGTTCCTGCGGGTAATCAAAATTGTAGAACACAGGAATTTCACTGGGAATATCGGGTTTATTATTGTGCTGATAGCTACTCATATTAATAACCGCGCAAGGTTTTATAGATAAATCTAATTTTGCTGTGCAGTGTTGTGGCCAAAACATAAACACATTGTTTGAATACGCTGGATGATTAACACCCAATATTGAATAGCATTTTATGCAGTATACTCGTGTGGATTTGGCGGGTTCGCGTAATTGAAATGCTTTCAGGTACTCTTTACCGACGACAGAAGTGATGTCTGAACGAATGTAAACTGCGTGCGGGATGTTTTGCGGAGCTTTTCCGCCATTTAATTCGCCCCATCTTATTGCCTGTGTACAATCCTTACATGCACAATATAGGCTCATTAGTGGACGATTTTCAGAAAGAACTAAATTACTTATACCACAAGAGCATGATATCGAAGACATAGGCTTAAAATCCCCATTATAAACTCTCACTAACTCTAAATAAAACTATGTAAGTGTTAAGTAGCGTTTTAATGCGTTGTCCGAACCGCAAAATACCTGTATCTCATAAAGACGCACTTTCAGACAGGCTTCCGCTCCCCCCACTTTAGTTTGTATTAAGTAAAATTAAACACTCGAATTATCTGCCTTTTTTGGACAGACACTAATTTGTACAAGTCCGAAGCTATTCCATCATCAGCTGCAGCATCGTATGCACTTTGTACTGCGCTTAAGGATGGATAACTTGCACCAAACGCATAGGTTTTCCCATCTGCTCGGTCACCTATAACAAATGGGCCATATCGCCCCGATATCGCCCCATTAGCGGTAAGTACACCCGCAAACTTATTAATTGTATCCAGCTCTGGCGCATCAGCGGTTCCAATTGTCAAAACCATATATTTCACCGTTTCACCACCACGTTCACCAAACTTTGTAAGATTTTTTAAAATTCCTCTGCCATAAATCGTAAATTTCCCACTTTCATTTAATTTCTTGGAACTTGGCGCTTCGAGAAGCGCATCATAGGCGCTTTCAATGCCAGCCATATCATCAAAAGATTGAATTGCTATAAATTTTCCAACATTGGCGCCTGACATAAGCATTCCAATCGACACACCCTTGGCGCCATTAGCTAATGAAACTTCTTTCATTTCATTAAGAGCGGAAATAGCCGTTTCTCGATAGTCTGGAGCAACTGTTGCACGGGAAATTACGGTATAAGTCATCAGTCTATTCTCTCTAAAATCATAAGAAGATAGAGAAGTTAGGTCCTATCTATAATGTTTTTCAGCAAACTTTTGGGCAAACTATGCCGTTAGTGTAAAATCTAATTTATAAGTTCAATAGGATGTCAGCGAGAAATAACGAAGACCCCTGCCCCATCAAAATTGCGCAATACGAGTTCCGATACCCTCTAGAACCCTCTCAGCGCGTCATACAGACGCATTAGAGTGACAAACCATACCTAGGAATGGTTCCTAAACTCTCTATCTTTCAAATCTTAAATAAATCAGTATGTTCAACTCGCCGGACAGGTGCCTG
>MDTE01040021.1_pt1 | contig 38472 bp, 38 predicted proteins | sample 811231 | NCBI WGS metagenome assembly MDTE01 (sample SAMN05326651, study PRJNA326480) | marine metagenome | isolation source: seawater | place: Indian Ocean: Red Sea | collected 2010 | reverse complement strand
TCGTGTAAGAAACCTTTATGTAGACGATGCTGGATCGAAGATAGTAGGTTCAAAATTGAGGGTTGTCTCATGCCATCTTGGTGGAAGTTCTTCCATTACTGGTATTCTTAATGGTGTTGCGATCGGTAATAGTATGGGCCTAAGTCCACAGTCTGGTTTACCTCAAAATAATCGTGTAGGGGATCTCGACTCGATGGCTGTCTTGCACATGATGCGTCGAGATGGTCTTTCGATCGACCAAGTTGAGGAGGCGTTGTGTAGTGAAGGCGGCCTTAAGGGATTAAGTGGAGGGCATAACGATATACGTGATATTCAATCTTCAGCTGATAGTGGGGATGACAGTTCTCGCCTTGCGTTGGAAGTATTCGTGAATTCAGCACGTCATTGGATTGGTTCTTATTTCGCCCAGCTCAATGGTTTAGATGCTCTCGTTTTTACTGCTGGTATCGGTGAAAACCGTGCTGGTATTCGTGCAGAAATATGTGCGAATTTGGATCAAATGGGGATTCAGTTGGATCACTCAAAAAATAGTTCCATAGAAGCTCAAGAAGCGATTATTAGTACGGAGGAATCAACGGTTAAAGTGCTGGTGATACCAACCAATGAGGAACTAGTGGTTGCTCGTGAAGTAAAGCGTTTTTTAGATAACAAAAAGAATTAAATTTTAACCTAATAAAATAATAATATGTCTCAACAAGCTATAGGACTTATAGAAACTCGAGGCCTTGTTGCCTTAGTAGAAGGAACTGACGCCATGCTTAAGGCGGCCAACGTGGAGTTGTCTGGCCCTGTGCAGCAAGTAGGCAGTGCACTTGTGAGTGCCTGTGTTACAGGTGATGTTGCTGCAGTGAAAGCCGCAACTGATGCTGGAGCTGAAGCTGTAAAGGCGATTGGTGGTGAAATCGTAAGTGTACACGTCATTGCGCGACCGCATGGTGATGTGGGCACGGTTTTACCCAAAGCCAAGAAGTAGGGAGGTACAGGCATGTTCCTTGCCCGAGTAGAGGGGTCGGTGGTTGCGACCAAGAAGGATGAAGCACTCAGTGGCCGTAAGTTGCTTCTGGTGCGACCTCAATTGGTTGACGAAAATGACCCAGCGAAATTTCGACCTGGTAAAAATACCATCGTAGCGGTGGACTCAGTTGGAGCTGGGGAGGGGGAGTTAGTAATGTTTACTCAGGGTAGTTCTGCCAGATTGGCTCCTAATATGAAGAGCGCTCCGGTGGATGCAGTGGTGGTTGGTATTGTCGATTCTGTAGATGCGCTCGGTAAGGTGATTTACGATGCAAAGATAGATGACCAATCCTAATTATTATTTGGAAAACAAACTAACTAAAGGGAATAAACATGGCTAATGCAGTTAACGAAGCGCTGATTCGAGATGTTATTCAAGATGTCCTCGGGCGTTTAGGAGGTGAATCTTCTACGTCAGATATCAACAATGACACTGGATCCTGTGGATGTAGTGGTAAAAGCAGCAGCGGAAAAGATTTTGGAGTGTTCCAAAATGCAAATGATGCGTGTGATGCCGCTGCCGCTGCTTTTATTCAGTTACGGGAACAGGGAGTTGAGGCACGACGCAAAATCATTGAGGTCGTCAAAGGGATGTGTGAGGCCAATGCTGATGAGTGGGGGCGAATCGAGCTTGAGGAGTCAAAGATTGGACGATTAGATCATAAGATCGAAAAGCTTCACATTATTCGTGATGTTCCAGGTGTTGAGTGGCTTAGTCCAGATGGGCGAAGCGGTGATAATGGAATTACATTAGAAGAGTATACCCCCTTTGGTGTGGTTGGTGCTGTTACTCCGTCTACCCATTCGATTCCTACTCTTGCTGGTAACATTGTTAATATTATTGCTGCTGGGAATGCTGTGGTGTTCAACGCACATCCAGCTGCTTCTGATTGTGCTGCTATGGCAGTACGCAAATTTAATGAAGCGATTCATCGTGCAACTGGTATCGAGAATATCGCATGTATAATTGAGAAGCCAACATTTGATTCATTCAAGGAAATGTGTGCAAACGATCATGTTCGTTTGTTATGTGTTACGGGTGGACCTGGGGTTGTGGCGGCTGCGATGCAGACCGGGAAGCGTGCTATATGTGCTGGACCGGGCAACCCTCCAGTGCTTGTTGATAATACGGCGGATATAGATCGTGCTGCTCGTTGTGTGGTTCAGGGTGCAAGTTATGACAATAATCTGCTCTGCATTGGAGAAAAACAGGTGTTTATTTTGGACAGTATTGCTGATGATTTTATGGCTGCGATGGAACGTCACTCTGCAGTTCGATTAAACGACTCACAGCTTGATACATTAACGAAAGCTGCCTTTGTATTTTCTGAAGGACAAGGTGCAGGATGTGGTCATGCTGCAACAAATAAGGATTTTATTGGAAAGGATGTTCCTGTTTTAGCTCAGGCTGCAGGTGTAAATATATCTACTGGAACGCAGTTGCTCTTTGCTGAGACAAATGCTGATCATCTTTTTGTTGAAGAAGAGCAGATGATGCCAATGCTTCCTATAGTACGTGTTCGTTCCATTGAAGAAGGTATAGAGAAAGCTAAAAAGTCAGAGCATAATTATAGACATACTGCAATTATTCACTCTCATGATGTCAACAATATGACAGCCATGGGGCGAGCCCTTGATACTACTCTGTTTGTAAAGAATGGTCCTAGTATGGCTGGTCTGGGACTGGGAGGGGAGGGATATTTGAGTTTTTCAATTGCTACACCTACTGGTGAAGGGGTGACTAATCCTAGGACATTTACCCGGGTGCGTCGCTGTGTCATGGTGGATAATTTAAGGATTTACTAGGCATGCGTTTGGCACGAGTTGAAGGTAATATTGTGGCGACTCGAAAGCATTCAAGCCTTGATGGATGGCGAATGGTTGTTTGCCAGCCAATCAATCTTGAGGGGGATGATGATGGCACTCCAATTATTGCGATTGATCCTTATGGAGCTGGGATGCATCAGCGTGTGATTGTGACATCCGATGGATCTGCTGCACGTAAGGCGGTTGGTGATAATAGTAGTCCTGTTCGAATGATGATTACTGGGATTATTGATAGAATGGAGGAAGAAAAAAAAGCATGAGATTGGGAAAAGTTATAGGGCGCGTCACGTTTAGTCAGACGATTTCGGCTTTTGAAGGTGGACGTTGGCTTATAGTTAATCCTTACACTTGTGGTAAATTTCAGAGTGGAGATGCCCCCCCTGAGGGAATGACATCGGAACCGAGTTTAATAGTTTATGATTCACTTGGCGGGGATCTAGGTCAAACTATTGGATTTGTTGAAGGGAGGGAGGCTGCATCTCCATTTCCTGAACGAACACCGATAGATGCAATCAATGTTGCCCTTGTCGATAGTGTGTATCATCAGCCAAAGAAATAATTTAAATTACAGATGAAGAAAGTTTATAGCGTTAAGGATATTGACGATTTGCATCGAGGTGGAGGGCTTGAAAGCATCCCAGCTGATGCGGTGATCACTCCTTCGGCGCGTGATCGATTAAATGAATTGAACATAAGTCGGGTTAAACGTGGAGGAAACTCTATATCTACTGCTGCTTCCAATACTGGTGAGCTTGACGAACATGGTATCGATCAGTCTGTTAGAGCAAACTCATCGAAGGCTGATCTTGAAAGATTGTTTAATAGCCCAGCGGTGCATGAATTAAAGGAGCAGATTTGTGATGTCGGGCGTCGTCTATGGCAGCGTGCCTATGTTGATGGTAATGGGGGTAATCTCTCGATTCGTTTAACTGAAGATGTTGTGCTTTGTACTCCTACACTTGTTTCCAAAGGCTTTATGAAGCCGGAAGATTTATGTTTGGTTGATCTCGAAGGAAATCAGTTAGCCGGTGTAAAAAAACGTACTAGTGAAATATTGATGCACCTTTCGATTATGAAAGCTCAACCGAAAGCTAGAGCTGTTTCACATGCGCATCCTCCTTATGCAACAGGATTTGCAGTGGCGGGAGTACAACCTCCAACTTGTATGATTCCTGAAATTGAAGTTTTTATTGGTCGTGTTCCGATTGCTCCCTATGAGACGCCCGGAACGCCCGAAATGGGCCTTAAAGTCGCTGAGTTGGTTGACAAGCATAACACTGTTCTGATGGAGAACCATGGTGTGGTATCTTGGAGTAATACAATTGAAGATGCCTATTTCAAGATGGAGATTGTGGAGGCGTATTGTCGAACCGTGTTGGTAACAACTCAACTGGGTGTTAAACCTAAACAATTTTCGCCTAAACATTTGCAGGATCTTTTAGACATTAAACAAAAGTTGGGTGTGCCCGATCCTCGTATTGGGCTTAAAGAATGCGAGTTGTGTGATAATGACGAGTGGCGCCCAGGTGTTACATGTGCTGTGCCAAACCAATCAGGAGAAAATGCTGCTGAAGCAACTGATCCAGAAGCTGAGAGGGTTGTAAAAACGGTGACTGATGAGATTCTTAACCGTCTTAAGGGCTGAGTCTTTTTCAGCTCTGTTATGAGAGCAAAATGAAATCTCTAGATGCCAAGCTTAATGCTTACAGGGAAAACCCTGAGGCTAAAGATTCATTCATCATAGCCGATGCGAAGGATCCGGATATGGCATTTGGGGTTCGAGCGCTTGGCAAACGAAGTTACCTTTCTGGAGGCCAATCACATCCAGCACAATTTTCACCAGAGATCTGGACTCGCAATGAATTCGGCTACCGTAATCTACCTGAATTTCTCGATATTATTCGTGAAGTGGTTGATCAGGGTTTGGTTGATATCATGCTTATGTCAGCCCATGTTAATGAACAGCTAACCATTAAGGAGAGGATTTTCCGAGATTCACATATTACTCCAGCTGCTCGAGCCAATGATGCGACAGACGTTTGGGCCGTGCGGCATGGCAATTATCTGAGTCATCCTGCTAAGCCATTTCGATCGGCAAGTATTGATCATATTCAGTGTGGTAAACTTGATTGTGATCGAAGTACCGATGAATTCCCGGGTGCCAATTTAGGACTTTATTCAGTTACTTATCTCAACGATCTGGAACAGGATAAACGAACTCTTGAGGCATTTCATGAGTTTCGCGAGGAGGCTGAGCGCAAAAAATTCCGTTATTTTTTAGAAGTCTTTGATCCTAATGTGGATAGTGGAATTTCTCCCGATAAACTGGGAGAATTTATTAACGACCAGATCTTACGAACTCTTGCAGGGATTGCCGAGGCAGGTCGTCCTGTTTTCCTTAAGATTGTTTATCATGGCCCACGCTATATGGAGGAAATATGTCAGTATGATCAAAATATGGCTGTTGGTGTATTGGGCGGTAGTGCAGGGACAACTTATGATGCCTTTCGTTTATTGCATGATGCCAAGAAATATGGAGCTCGTCTTGCGCTATTTGGCCGTAAGATCAATAACGCTGAGCATCAGTTGGCATTCATTGAGTTTTTGAGATTGATCGCTGAAGACAAGATTTCACCAGAGGAAGCCGTTCACGCTTATCATGGGGTGTTGCAGGGTAAAGGCATTACTCCCAATCGAACACTAGAGAAGGATCTTGAGTTAACCGAGCAAACAATGCGTTACGGTAGTGAGGGTAATAAAACTAGTATAACTATAACGAAGAATCCCTTGGTTAAAAAAGATAAGGCTAATACTAAAAGTAAGATTACTGATATTGATTGGCCTACCGAAGTTGATGGTCGACCGGATTTTGGGGCAATGACACCCGATCAACGACTTGCTTATCACACTCGAAGATTAAGTCTTTAAGTTAACTGTATAATAGAAAAAGGGCGACCGTAGGTCGCCCTTTGTTAAGTTATAATTAACTAAATTTAATGAGCTGCGCTTTCGCCGCTGTCGCTACCAATTTCAACGGTCTTGTAACCGCCACGTCCTTTAAAGTAAACGAACAGGGCAATGTAACAAACTAACATTACAATTGGAAAAATCGTAATGTTTGCTAAAGCACCCTGTTTAGCGACCTTGATATCTTCTTTTATCTTATCCTTTTCCTCAAGGGCGTCGACTTTTGTCATATCTGCTGCCGTATATTCTCCCAATAAATAGGAGCTTTTGACAGAGATCTTTTCGTAAGTTTCTTTAGGTAGGGTGTTGGCCACAGAGTCTTCCTGCATTTTGCCTATCATTGGACCACCAAGAATTCCTACTGTTAGCATTCCTATACCAGCAATAGCATTTAGTGTTAACGCTCCACCTTTTGGGCATTGCTCGGAAACAACTCCTAGCATTGTTGGCCAGAAGAAGGTTTTACCGAAGCCGTATAAGGTTGCGAATACAAAGATCATAGCGAGACCTTGTGCTGTAGAAAGAAAGAATAATCCCACTATAGCTAGGGCTGCAGAAAGAATCAGTAGTCCGATTGGGGTCAATTTTTCTACTATTGGTCCTGCAAACCAGAATCGTAGTATGGCCATGATTGCAGAAGTGTAGATTAACACCCAAAGTGGATGCCACCCAGCTGCAGTCATTGGTTCTTCCATAATTCCTGTAATGGCGCCATCAGTGCCCAATTCTGTGGTTGCTAATGGCATCATGATCAAGCAAAGGAAAATAAGAATAGGACGCCCGATCGATTGGCAGTATATGCCGTATCCAACGGTAGCTAAGCCAACAAGTATCCATGTGGTAGTTGCGCTCCAACCAAACACTTGTCCCAACTGACCAAATATCAAGGCGGTGGCAATTAAAGCTCCAATGGCTCCAAATTCTGCCAACATTTCTTTATAAGAAGTTCCTGCTGCAACACGCTCGTTGACTGGGAAGTTCGCCTTGATGAGCATGATCAAGAAAACTATTGCTGGGATTGCAATCAGATAAACTAGGATACGCCAATCTTCGGCAGCCTGTGTTCCAAGTAAAATTGTGAGTAAGCCTCCCAAAACTAGTCCTCCTGGCCAGCCTGCATGAAGAATATTTAGCCATTTGGTCTTTTCCTTTTGGAACATGGTGGCTACGACAGGGTTTATGAAAGCTTCAACGGTGCCGTTACCCAATCCTAGGATTACTGATCCCCAATACAGGTAATTGAATGCTTTCGTCTGAGCAGCCTCTAGAGCTTCTCCTTCAACACCAGTGACAATGCCATGAGCCATAAAGGCAAACGCAGCGTACAGAGCGTAACAGACGAAGCTAAAGATCATTGCAGTCTTATATCCAACATTGTCGATAATAAGACTGAAAACGATTATGCTTATTGCGAATGGCCAGATACCGGCCCCGAACAATTCCTGACCTTGTACGGCATCTAGGCCAAAGGCGGCCGGCCAAAGATCAGGTGTGTTCACCAGAAACGCTCGTGTGATAAACGCGAACGCAGTAGTAATCAACGCAATGAAACATCCCCAAAAAAGGAACATATCAGCGGATGATTTATTATTTTCGTTGCTCATAGTTATGTTTGTTTGAGTGGTTAGATCAGGAAAAATTAAATACTAAAAGGCGGAAGATCGACTCTGGCGCCACCTTGTTCTGCGCTTTGATGGGCACAAATACCAACGCAAGTCCAATTAGCAGACGTTTTTGCATTTGGCCAAGGGTCACGGTCTTCTACGAGTGCACTGAAAAATTCGTTCACCATATGTGGATGACTGCCTCCATGGCCACCGCCTTGCACGAAGGAAAGGTGGTCTGCATCTTCAATGCTTTGTGTGAATTTTTGTATTGGTTCTGGCAGTAAATGAGCAAAATCAGGGATTTCTACTTTTTCAGGGATTTCTGGTTCTGGGCGCTTGGCGACGTGGAGTATGCTTGGTTCACCTTCGACGAGAGTCCACTCAAAGCTCTTTTTACTTCCGTACACGTCAATACTCTCGCGATATTGACGGGCTACGTCATAAAGAAAGCGCCATATGTGAGCGGAAAGGTCGCTATCCTTGATCTTGATGTGACAGCTTTCAACCGCAAATTTATTACCACTTTTTTGTGCGATATCATCTCGAACCGTACCGCTTCCAAAACAGCTAACGTACTCAGCCAATCCATCCACCATTCCAAGGCAAGGGCTAACAACATGAGTCGCGTAGTGCATGGGAATCATCTCTTCCCAGTAGCTAGGCCATCCATCCATATCTTGTGGGTGACTCGCGGCAAGGTATTGAAGTTTGCCTAATTCTCCCTTGTCATATAGATCCTTGATAAAAAGAAATTCACGACTATACACGACGGTTTCAGCCATCATATATTTAAGGCCAGTTTCATCGACAGCCTTACACAATTCTTCGCATTCTCCGATAGTTGTGGCCATTGGCACTGTACACATTACGTGTTTGCCGGCTCGAAGAGCTTTTAAAGATTGCGATGCATGATCTGGAATTGGTGAGTTTATATGAACTGCATCAATTTCAGGATCTTTTAGCAGCTCGTCGTAGTCGGTGTAGCGTTTTTCAATTCCGAATTGATTGGCTACAGCATTCATTTCCGACTCGTTACGGCGACACACCGCAACAAGGTTGGCATTGGGGTGAGCTTGATGAATAGGAATAAACTCTGCCCCGAATCCGAGGCCAACTATGGCAATATTAAATTGTTTGTCGCTCATTCAGGATGTGCGCATATTTCCGTTGATTATTGAAGCCGGGTTGCTCTCAACGGAGCTGGGGCGATCACAGCGTGGTCTAGAGCGAGTGTCAACGCCTTTTTTTTGACTTTTTAGGCCAAAATTGAAACATATTAAGAAATTGTATAACGAAAAGAGGCACTTCAGCGATTGCTGAAAGTGCCTCTAAAATAAAAAATTCAGTATTATTTCCTAATAATAAAATAGGTTATTCCTTAAAAAAACGCTCAAGGATACCAGTGATACGCTTACCTGTTTCACTTTCAGGCGCTAATTTATGAGCTTCAAGCAAGGTTGCTTTTGCTTTGGGCTTATCATCGCGAAAGTAAATTGAACCCTTATAGAATAGTGCTTCTTGTTTGGCTTCACCTGTTGGTTTTTTCTCTTCGATTAGCTTATCTATTTCGGCAAGTACAGCTTTGGGGTCGTTACCACCTGTTCTCATAACTTTCTCTAGATCTGCTTTGAAGGATACACTATTTTTTAAACCTTCATATTTGGCCTTTAGCCCAGCCTCGTTATTCGCATCAAGCTCGATGATTTCTGCAACTTCATCGCTGTACGTGTTAAGAGCAAGTTCGCTTGAGACAAGAGAAAGTCCATCGGCTATGTGCTTGGCTTTTTCAGAGCCTGATGAACCTGAGGCTTTTGCAAAAGCGGCGTCTCTTTTGGCTAATGTATTCAACTGATCTTTTAGATTTGCTACATACTTGTCGGCAGGATCTCCGCTGTAACCTACTGTTTGCCAGTAGGGCCGGCCTTTGGCATCAGCGAGAAAAATTGTTGGGACACCTTGAATGCCGTACTTTTTGCTAAGGGTTTTATATTGCTCAATTTCTTCTGGTGTCTGCTTTGATTTATCGCGCGGATTATCAAGTTTAAGGAGAACAAAATCTTTTGGGACTTCATTTTTAAATACGTCTTTTGTGAGAACATTTTTGGCGAGTGCCTTGCAGGGTGGGCACCAGTCTGATCCAGTGAATTCCATTAAGATGCTTTTACCTTCTTTGGCAGATTGGGCCTTGGCTTTTTCGAAGTCAACTAGCCAGCCATCGGCAGTTTGTCCAGTGGTTGGGAATAATAGAATGGCAGCAGCACCGACCGCTAGAGCGGCTTTCCGGATGATAGGACGAATCGTGTTCATTGGTAACCCTTGTTACGCTTGTGGTTGGTCTTTGGCAATTGAATTCTAAGATTTTTTTGCTTTCTGTTTTTTGTTTTTTTCTCCATTTTTTGTCTATGCCCCATGATCAACCCAAAAAAAAAGCTGAGCTTTATGGTCATGATATGGAAATGCTTGGTGAGGATTTGGCTAAAAGTAATGAAATGCTTGGTTCTGAGTCTAAAAATGATCAACTCGGTGCCGAAGCGATTGAAGCTATGCAATCGTTAATAAAAAATGAACAGTCAGATTCGGATTAGTTTTTTTCATTAACCGATTCGTCGTTTTCAGTATTTGATTTGTTTTGGATTTGGATTGTCTCTGATTCGTGTTTAAGAGCGTTTGATTGTTTTGATTCAATTTCCTCAGGTAAAGATTTTGAATCGATATTCTGTAAGGCAGCTAAGAAAAAAATACCCAACATGGCTATGCCGCAAATGGCTGAGCCAACCATACCCAGTATTACTCCTACTGTTGCACCTATGCCAGCCTTACTGGCTTCTTTCAGTTCTCGGCCGAATGCCCATTCGAATAGTATCGCCCCAAAAAAAGGGCCAATGATCAGCCCGATAGGGGGAAATAAAAATAGTCCAAGAATAATCCCTAAGAATGCACCTAACATTCCACGCCATGTGGCTCCCAGTGTTTTGGCGCCAAGAAGTGAAGCTACGTAGTCAATTAAGAATGAGGCTGCCATCAATATTCCCATGATGAGAATCCAAAACCATCCTATCCCACCGGCATCACCAAAATAAAGTTGGTGTATTAGTCCAGCTGTGAATATTAGCGATGTGCCTGGCACGCCTGGAATAAGGTTGCCAATTACCCCGATAAGCATCACCAATAGTATTAAACCAAAACCAATCCAAATTTCGTACATAACTTATCTTTATTTATTGCGTAATACTTTGAGTGTTTGTTCAAAGTCACTTGGTTTGGAGGCCTCGAATGACAATGTTTTTTTGTTTTTAGGATGGATGAATGACAAATGTTGAGCGTGTAACATTTGTCGTTTGGGTTTTATGTCGGCATCCAATTTTGATGTTGTTTTTGGGCCATAAATTAAATCTCCGATTAGCGGGAAACCAATATGCTTAAAATGGACACGAATCTGATGTGTTCGTCCGGTATGAATTTTTGCTTGGACAAGTGTGCACTTGTTTAATCTTTCAATAACGTTCCAACTAGTTCTTGCATGGCGGTTTGCATTTGGTTGTACAGACATCATTTTTCGATTTGTGGGATGTCGGGCGATAGGAGCATTGATTTCGCCTTTGTCTTCAGTCATATGTCCTGCGACAATTGCATGATAAATTTTGTTTACCTTTCGATTCTTAAATTGTGCTGCTAAGTCGATATGTGTTGTATCATTCTTGGCAGCAACCAGACAGCCCGAGGTGTCTAAATCCAACCTGTGTACAATGCCAGGTCGCACTGCACCTCCAACTCCACTAAGACTATCAGCGCAATGATATAGTAGAGCGTTTACGAGGGTGCCACTATGGTGGCCTACACTTGGATGGGTTGGCATGCCCGCTGATTTGTTAACTACAATAAGATCATTATCTTCAAAAAGCACATCTAAGGGTAGATTTTCGGGCTTTGCTTCTACTTCTTTCGCAATCGGCCAGGTGATTTTAATTGTTTGGCCAGCGATTGGATGTTGGGTTGATTTGGCTTTTTTGCCGTCAACTAAAATGTTTCCTTCGCGCAAAAGTCGCTGAATGCCTGCTCGTGAAACATGAGGCAACTTTTTTGTGAGATAACGATCCAGTCTTTCGCTGGTTAGTGTTTCAGATATCGAAACCACTGTTGGTTTTGATTCTGCTTCATTCTCTGAAAATTCTTCAATCACCTTGCTGGCCCTCAAACAAGTTGCCAATATCCTCTGCTTCGATTCAAGCTTAAGTGATCAGTATATTGACTCCATGTTTGCCCTTGATCTGGGTAAGCGTTAGTTTGGCGGGGTGAAAACTAAAGCAGCAATCCTTCGACAAATGGAATTGCCCCGCCCTTATTCGGAGTCATGTCCACTTTCTATTGAGGAGGTTGAACTTGATGGTCCAAAGGAAGGTGAGGTTTTGGTTCAGGTGGCTGGATCAGGTCTATGTCATTCCGACTTGTCAGTAATAAACGGTTCGCGACCACGCCCGGTGCCAATGGTTATGGGGCATGAGGCGGCAGGGATTGTGCGTGATGTTGGTCCAGGGGTGAAGGATTTGGATCCAGGCGATCATGTGGTTTTTTCATTTGTGCCTTGTTGCGGTGGTTGTCCAATGTGTGCAGTAGGGCGTGCCCCGCTTTGTGAGCCTGCTTATGATGCTGCAATATCTGGTCAATTACTTCGTGGTGGACGAAGGTTCAGTATGCATAATGGAGATGAGATTAATCATCATCAGGGTGTGTCAGGATATTCTGAGTATACAGTCGCTGCTCCTGAGTCCCTCGTTAAAATCGACAAATCTTATCCAATCGAGATAGCAACATTATTTGGTTGTGCCATTATGACCGGGGTAGGTGCAGTAGTAAATACTGCCAAGGTTCAGCCTGGTACATCGACTGCGATATTTGGCGTGGGAGGTGTTGGGTTAAGTGTAGTCTTAGGACTGAAATTAGTCGGCGCATATCCAATTATCGCAGTGGATACATTGACCAATAAGCTAGACTTGGCAATGCAGGCTGGTGCAACGCATGTAATTAATGCTTCAGAGGTTGATCCTGTGTCAGCTCTTCGTGATCTTACTAGTGGTGGTGCGATGGATGTGTTTGAAGCAGTTGGTAGCGAAAAGGCACTTGGACAGGCCTATGCTGCGACGCGTAAAGGTGGACGGACAATTACAGTAGGTCTTCCAAGTCCAGAAAGTGAACTAAGAATTCCCGCTCTATCGGTAGTGGCAGAGGAACGTCAACTTCTTGGTTCCTATATGGGTTCCTGCGTGCCGAAAAGGGATATTCCTCGCTTTTTACAATTGTATCGTGAAGGCCGTCTTCAGGTGGATATATTAAATAGTCGTTTTATTCGTTTAGACCAAGTGAATGAAGGGTTTGATTCCCTTGATCAAGGAGAAGTCGCAAGGCAAATCATTAAGTTTGATATCTAAATTTTTCATGAAAAAAAATATTTTATTAACGCTTGCTGTATTGTTGTCGATGTCCCTACTTGCTGAGCAGAAGAATGGTCCGTATGAGAGTGATTTTCATCTTCCAGGCTCGAGGGCTGAAGTCTATAAGACAATTGATGATGTTAAGTTAAAGATCTATATTTATGAGCCAGATAATCATAAGTCCGGAGCAAAACGTCCAGCAATAGTATTTTTCTTTGGTGGTGGTTGGCGCGGTGGAACCCCGAAACAGTTTCAGGAACATTGTCGATATTTAGCTTCGATAGGGATGGTTGCAATGACTGCTGATTATCGTGTTGCTAGTCGTCAAGGTACAAAACCGTTTCATTGTGTTCGTGATGGTAAATCTGCTGTTCGCTGGGTTCGCCAAAACGCTGAACGTCTTGGTGTGGATTCTGCCCGAGTTGTTTCCGGTGGAGGCTCGGCGGGAGGTCATGTGGCTGCATGTACTGGTACTTTGCCTAAACATGAAGAACCGAGTGAGAATATTAAGATAAGTTCTGTTCCAAATGCTATGGTGCTTTTTAATCCGGTTCTTATTACAGCTCAGGCCAAGGGATTGAATACATTTGGCGGTGATCGGCTTGATAAATTGAAGTCTCGTCTTGGAGTTAAAGATCCAAAGACAATTTCACCTTATCACAATATTCGAAAAGGTTTGCCGCCTACGCTTATTCTTCATGGCAAGTCGGATACAACTGTGCCTTATTCCACTGCTGAAGCGTATATAAATAAAGCGAATGAAATAGGCTTGCGGACTGAGTTGGAAGGATATGATGAAATGCCTCATGGTTTTTTTAATTTGGGTCGTTATGAAAATAAAATGTTCTTGGCAACTGTCACTCGCATGCACGATTTTTTACGATCGATTGGATATTTGAAAGGTAATCCAAAGGTTGAGGAGCATCTTGAAAGTTTAGTTAAACAGAAGTAATACGATTGGCATCAGAACAAAAAAAAATTGGTTTGATGGTTTCTGTATCTCCAGATGCTCAAGGATTTTCTCAAGCATTATTTCAAGCGGAGCAAGCTTTGTTAAGCGGCCACAAAGTCTATCTCTATTGTGTCGACGACGCGGTCAATGGACTTAGTGATCCGCGTCTAGTTAAGTTGAAGGCAGAGGGATTAAATCTTTTTGGATGTGCTTATAGTTCGCGACAGCGGAAGCTTTCGCTTGATGATTCAGCTGTTTTTACTGGCCTTTCAGTACTTAGTGATATCATGGCTGATACGGATCAATTTCACAGTTTCAATTAGATTTTTTATCAAAGGGTTGATGCTAAGCGGGAACGGTGAGCGATTGTCCGTTGTCTTTCGGTTTTAGACCAAGAAGGAATGGCACTGCAATTTTTGCGAATTTTTTTGGAGCTATAGCCGTATCTGCACCGTTTCCAAAGCAGCTTTGAAGCATCTCAGTGTTTACTACACCGGGGCTTAAGGGTATGCATGCCATCCCGCTAGGAAGTTCTTCTGCCATGGCTTTGCTTAATCCTTCTATGGCCCATTTTGAAGCACAGTAAGGCGCTACGTCGGGTGAGGTGCTGCGACCCCATCCAGAACTGAAGTTTACTATTATGCCATGATTATTTTTGATCATTTCTGGTACGAAATGTCGAATGACGTTGGCTACTCCCTTTACATTAATGTCTATGACTGCATCGAATTCAGTAGCCGTGACATTCACAAGTGGACTATTGGAGTTGATGATTGCCGCGTTGTTGATGAGTAGATCGGGAGGTCCGTGGGTTGCGAGTGTCTCACTTGCCCAATCGGCGACAAGGTTGTCATCAGAGACATCTACTTTCGAGAACTGATGTTTTGATCCGAGGGTGCTCTGTAGTTCTTGGATCTTCTCTTCTGATCTGCCGCATCCAATTATCTTGTGCCCTAGTTGGTTGAGTTCTTCGGCTAATCCTCGTCCGATGCCGCGAGTAGCTCCAGTTATGACAATCGTCTTGGCCAAGGTAGTCCTGTTACGGCTTGATAGAACGCAGATTTATATTGCGAATTTTTGAGATGCACTGGAACGACGAAAAACCAATAGGCACGGAAAGCTCGATTGGCCCCGGTCGCAGGGCAATTTTTCGATCTTCTAGAGGTAGATCAACCATCATTTCTTCATCAATGAAGCACTGTATTTTTTTATCGGTTACACGAACCTTGAACCTATACCACTGATTTATCTCAAATTTTTTAAATGAAGCTGTTTCGTTTTCGGCTGCGTCCATACCGTCAATGCTAGATATGCCTACCACAGTGCCTCCCCAGCCTCCAGGTACGAAGGTTGCGAAAGTTTCTCCCAGTGGAAATGTTATTGCGCAAAAAAAATCAGTTCCATCAACTTTCATTGCTTCAGCTTCTAATTCATAATTGGTTCGTGGGATATTGTCATGAGCCAAGTTGATTCCTGAGATTAGTTCTCCCATGCCTATGTGTAGTTCTCCATCCCTGACTTTGATTTCTCCACTGCCAGCGAAGTCTGTGATTTCCCAGCCGGTTAGGTCTTTGCCATTGAATAATTTTGGTGAGTTGTTGTGTTTTCCAATTGTACAGCCGGTTCCAATTAAAGCTGTAAATAGGAAACAGAACCAATTTGTTTTCAGATTTAAATTTTTTTTCGATAATTTCATGAAAATTTCAGCCGACAAATTGATATAAAGGCACTATGTCGTTCAAGACTTTAATATCATCTTTGGATTGATTGAGTTGATTCAACTCCGTTTCTACTTTTATCGCTAAAGAATATAATGGGTAATTCGTTTTAATAAACGCTTTTAACGCGAAATTTTATGTATAATTCCATTCTTCATGATGGTGTGAAGATTATTCCGATCAAGTAGTATCTTGGGATCTGAAAGAGGATCGCCATCAACAAGTAAAAGATCGGCAAAGAATTCTTCCTTCACTTGTCCCAGTTGGTTAGGCATGTCCATTGCTTCTCCACCGTTTTTTGTCATTGTGAGGATTGCCTCCATGTTAGTCATGCCGCAATGTTTAATGAAGTGATCCAGATCGCGAGCATTTTGGCCGTGAGGAGTGATCATGAATCCGTAATCGCCTCCGCCTAGAATCCTGACGCCACGTTTCATTAATTCTTGGATTCCCTTGACAGCACTATCCAGCTCTTCCCGGAATCCCATGCTTTTTACCTGTTCCTCAGTGAACCAATCTGAGCCTTCATATGCTGCAATTGCTGTAAAACCAATATTAGGACTCACAAAAAGCCAGTCCTTGTTTGCTTCCATGAGGTCGAAGGCTTCTTCATCAGCATAGTTGGCGTGATAGATCACTTTGATTCCATGACGAACGCAAAGCTTAACAGACTCAGCACTACGTGCATGGGCACTCAACCGTTTACCATGAGCATGGGCCACAGTGGCTGCTGCTGCTACTTCTTCTTCACTCATGATAGTTGTTTCAGACCCGGCATGAGGGACAAAGGAGTCGCCGGAGATAACTAGTTTAATTATATCGACTCCTTCGCGGATGAGTTCCCTTGTGATCCGTCGGTATTCCTCAGGCCCATCTGCCATTAGTGCCATGGAATCGACTTTGGGCATATGAAGTGTTCGCATGTCTCCTAACCCACCGGTTACCGTTAGCCAAGGAGTGGCTGCAAGTAGTCTAGGTCCTGGGATCTCACCTTTTTCGATGGCATTTCGGATAACCACATCCAGCCTTGGCTTTGCAGAAGCTGCACTAATGCAACTGGTAATGCCATGGTCGAGGTAGAGTTTGGCGTTGTGCATTGTCAACAAAGTGTGTTCTTCAGGTGGGATACGACCTAAAGCTGCCAGATCGTCTGTATTATCGATACTTAAGTGTGCATGAGACTCAATCAATCCGGGCATAAGAGTCATCCGACCTTTTCCGTTGATAACCTCGACATTGTTTTGTTCCAGAGGCTCATTACTTCGGGCAATCCTAACGATTTTGTTTTCTTCGACTAATACTTCACCAGGAAAGGGTTCCTCTCCGGAGCAGTTCAGTATGATCACATTGGTAAAAAGATATCTACTCATAGATCAATCTATTGATATTGCTTTAAGTTCATTGAATAAATCCCGAGCAGCGTTTCCCAAGTGAAGGGTATCGACACCGGCCAAAATCAAATTGTACCCCTTTTTAATGTAAGGTTTGACTGCCTCGGTGTTTACTCCAAAGTAACCTATGGAGAGGTTGGCTGATTGACACGCTTGAAAGACACGATCTATAGCGTTGGTGACTTCCGGATCGTTGATTTTACCCATTTTACCAAGACTTGCTGAAAGGTCGTACGGCCCCAGCATAATGCCATCAATACCATCAATTTTTACAATCGATTCAATGCATTCGACTGCCTGAATATGCTCTGCCTGAACAATTACGGCTACACTATCATTTGCTGTCTCCATATAATCTTCAAAGCGCATACCATATCCATGAGCTCTCCCTAGACCAACACCACGAGTTCCATCGGGTGAGTAACGGGAAAAGCGCACCACATCTTTAGCTTGTTCTACTGTATTTACCTGAGGGGCAATGATGCCTGCTGCTCCTAGATCGAGTACTTTCTTTATGGGCACCTCTTCGGCAGAAGGCAGGCGGACCACGCAGAATACTTTATCCCCAACAGCCTGAAGTATACTTTGTATATCGCTGTAATCCAAAGAGCTGTGTTCTGCGTCTAGGAAAAGCCAGTCAAAACCGATGTCTGCTAAGATTTCTGCGGTTGCAGCTGATGGGAGCGTTACCATGGTTCCTATTAGAGGTGTCCCGCTCCTGAGTTTTTCTCTGAAGTTTTTCTTCATGAACTAATGCTATCAGTTGTCAGTGCAGATAAATCTGCTAGATAAGTCTTTGAAAATGGAATTACTTAAACAAAAAGCTGCCCTCAATGGATAAGAGGATTCAAGCCTTAATAGCCTAAAGCTAATTTATTTTATTATTTCGGAAACAGTTTTGCCTCCATTTTGCTTTATTAAATCTGCTACGTTGTCTTTTGCTACGTCAAGTGGAGTGCCACCGAAACCATCATCGGTGATGGAGTTAATTTCAGCACCTTTTTCGATAAGTAGTTGAGCAATTTTTTTGTGCCCTCGTTGAGCAGCTAGATGAAGAGGGCTCCATCCTGCCAAGCCCTTGGAATTAACTTCAGCACCCTTTTCAATTAATAGATCTACTATTTCGAAGTGCCCCATAAATGCTGCATAAGTGAGTGGGGTATCCCCACTTTCATTAGCATGATTCACATCTGCACCAGTGTTAAGCTGTTGTGATACAGTATTTAGATTGCCTTCTTTTGCAGCTTCGTGGATTGAACTGCTTTCTAATAAGGCAATGATCTTTTCTTGTTTCCAGAACCGAGCTCGATCGGCAGGGGTTTGGCCAATGTCATCTTTGGCGCTTATATCTGCACCCTTTTCAATCAGTAGCTTGGCAATATCGACATGCCCTTCCTGGGCTGCCAGATGTAGAGCGGTGCTCTTATCATCGTTTAGTTCATTAACAGGGGTTCCGGCACTTAGCAGTTTTTTGACCGTATCAAGGTCACCGGCTTCAGCTGCATCATGCAAATATGGAGTTTCATTACTGGTATTGGATGAAGGTTGAATGGATGAATCTCCACAGCCGTTAATCAGTAGGACACTTAGAAGGATAAGGTGAAGATTCTTAATCATTGGTTCTTTTTCTTTTGAGTAGTTTTTTGAGACTCAGCGCCAACATCATCAAGAAATCGAGACATTAGCTTATGAAGTTCTTTGGTTTTTAAAGGTAATTTTTTTGCGAGGTTGTTTTTCTCGTTTATGCTTTTGGATAGGTCAAACAATTCCAACCGGTTGTTTTCCCAAGTTTTTATTAGTTTAAAGTTTCCCAAGCGCAGTCCGGTTTGAGCTTTTCGGGCAACGGCTTGGTGAAAGATCAAGAAAGGATTAACTCGCTGCACACTTCCATGTCCTTTATTCTGTAGCAAGTTTTTTAGACTGCCTCCGTCGAGATTGTTGGGTAGTGGTTGAGAGTAATTCGATAGGTCTGCAATAGTCGGCAAAAGATCCAAACCTGTTACCGGTATACGGCTTATACTGTTAGGCTTTATATTCGGGCCGATTGCAATAAAAGGAACTCGGATGCCTCCCTCGTACATTGATCCCTTGCCTTCACGAAGCGGATAATTTCGCGGGAGTTTTTTGTTTTTTTGTCCTGGCATGGTGAGTCTCCCTCCATTGTCAGAGAGAAAAAAAACGTAGGTTTGATCCGCTATTCCTAATTGATCAATTTGCTTCATGAGGTCACCCACTCCATTGTCTAGATCAGTAGTCATGGCAGCGAATTCGGGTAGTGTGTGTTTTTTACCTTTTAACTTACCTTTGACCTTTTGAAGCGAATTTGAGGTATAAAAAATATCAAGATGTACGGCGTAATGAGAGAGTTGTATGAAGAACGGTTTGTTTTGTTTTACCTGTGTTTCCATGAAATTATTAGCCCGTTGGGTAAGACTATGAATTAGTTTCGGATCATTCTTTGCAGATGGGCCGCCTGATCCTTTACCGCCACCCGTGCTGTTACCAGTTATGCCGTCACTTACATCGTATCCCATTTGTTCAGGGGTGACATTATCGAATCGCATATCCCATTTTCCAAAGTGTGCCGTTTGGTACTCTGAATTAGCTTTTTTCAGCATGCTTGGCAGGCTCAACTGTTTTCTATAATTGATTGTCCAGTTCTTCTGATCTTTTTGATAAATATGGCGAGCAGGTGTTTGTCCTATAAGTAGGCTTCGTCGGGTTGGGCAGCAAAATGGTGCGGGAGCATAGCCTTGTGTAAACAGCATTCCGCGTTTTGCCAATTGTTCTAGGTGCGGTGTATGGAAGTAGTCACTACTTGTTCGGGGGTCTCCAGGGCTCATTGTCAATGATGAGCCAACCCAGCTTTGGTCATCACTTAATATAATAATGAAATTGGGTGAGACAGTTTTTTCAGCTGCATAAGAGGCCGGGTATAGCATTAAAGTTAAGATGGTGAATACCCAGTTCGATTTCATAAATATCAGGGTTGTTGTTCTAGAAATGATGGATCCACCCTAATGGAAATTCGGTTGGTCGACAATGTGATTTCACTATACAGGCTTAGGTAATCTAGAGCACGGTGATTAAGTTGATTGTTAATTTTTTGTGAACAATAATTACGCCGGATGGATAGTAGGGCTTCCATTCTCGACAACAAGTGAACTTCGTTTGGTGATTTTTCCATCCGGTGTAGTGACCTTGTCTGCCACCATGAAGTCGGTCGTCCATGTTTTTTGTGTGAGTGTGCAACGGACATAGCCGCGCTGACGGTTGTGAAATTTTATGAATGGATTGTCAGATAGGAGTTTGCCTTGATCTTTTATCTGATCTTGCCCGTCTCCTCCACTGGCAATTGATGTGCCGACGAATTCTGTTGCTACTGTTGGAGTATCCGGTTTTCGGTCATCGACTCGAAGTTCGTTGGCCCAGTTCGAATGGATGTCCCCGGTCAGTACAATAGGGTTTAAAATTTTCCGATCTGCCATGAAACGAAGTAGATCCATTCTTTCATAAGTATAGCCAGGCCACTGGTCCATCGAGTAATTCATTGGGGTCTTATTATTTGGAGTTCCCACCATCCCCATCATTACCTGTTGTGCAAGAATGTTCCATGATCCCCGGGATTGAATAAGTGATTGCTTTAACCAGTTCCTTTGTTCAGTGCCAAGCATGGTGTTCTTAGGGTTAATGGCTGCTTTGTTAAGAGGTGAGCGGACATCATTGTTGGGTTGATCGCTGCGGTATTGACGGCCGTCGAGAACCATGAATTCTGCTAATTGTCCAAAAGACCCTTTTCGATAAAGTTGCATGGAAGGTCCTGAGGGGATTGACGTGCGACGCAATGGCATATTTTCATAGTATGCCTGGTAGGCGGCGGCTCGTCGGATAAGAAAGTCTATCGGTTTTATGTTTTTTTGTTCAGAGATGTCATCCGCACAGTTGTTATCCAATTCGTGATCGTCCCATGTAACGAACCATGGGCAACGGGCATGCATTTTCTGTAATAACAGATCCATTTTATACTGTGCATGTCGCACTCGGTAGTCAGATAGTGATTCGATTTCCTTTCCATGGTGCTTTCGAATTGTTCCCTGATTACCAGCGGTATACTCGTAGATGTAATCGCCCAAGTGAAACACCAGATCTAGTTCATCTTTTGCCATGCTATCATAAGCTGTGAAGTATCCCTGTTCCAGACTCTGGCAAGAGGCAAAAGCAAAAGACATCTGTTTGGGAGAGGCAAACAGCTTGGGCATTGTGCGTGTTCGACCTACAACACTCTCTTCGCCATTTACGCTAAATTGATACCAATACCAGTTTTCGGGTTTTAATTGTCCCACGGTTACATGTACTGAATGGCCCAGTTGCGGCGTTGCTAGCTGTTGTCCGGAGGCAACCACATTTTTCATGTTTTCATCCGAGCATATTTGCCATTTTACTGGTACTGAAAGATCTGGCATCCCACCATTTGGATCCAAAGGCTCAGGAGCAAGCCGTGTCCAGATAACTACGCTGTTGCTGTCTGGATCTCCAGATGCTACTCCAAGCGAGAAAGGGTTTTTTGCGAACTTCATTCTACGCTTAATATTAGCAGCTTGGCCAATGGTTGGAATGCTGTAGAGAGCAGCAGCGTATGCGAGAAATAACCGGCGACTTATGCCCCCTTCTAAAGATGCAGCTTTAAGGAAGTTGTTTTTGTGGAATAACATAAACGACAAAGAATGGCGGGGAGAGTCTCCACCAATTTTTATTTATTCAAGTTTTTTGAAGCTGCTTCACGTACTTTAAGTTAGCTGAAGCATTGACCGAGAGACTCTAAAATGAAACGATCGTTTGCTCTTGAGCCTTCTACACATGTACAATCGTTTTGTTTGCGCCTTGATTTTAGTATTTGGCGCTAGTCATGCATTTGGGCAAGAAGACCTTTCGGCTACTCTTTTTGGCTTGGACAATGTTGTTGATATTCACATTACCATCAAGGGAGAGGAGTTTGATAAACTAAAACCGCCGGCTGATGTAAGGTTAGACGATCAAGCTGTTGGTGAGGCGTTTGGAGATTTGATCGAAGACGCACAACGAGGAGGGCATTTTAGAAGCGAAAAATCCACTCGCCCCGGTTTGGCTGGTTATCTTGGAGTCGACCACCAGTATGCTAGAGCTGATGTTGAGATTGACGGAGAGACTGTTAAGGATGTTGGCCTTCGCTATAAAGGTAACGGGACATTCATCGAAGGCGCCAGAGTTGATCGATATTCATTCAAGATTGATTTTAATGAGTATGTTAAGGGGCAGGAGTTTCGAGGCATGACAAAGATTAACTTGAACAACAATATCACAGATCCGTCGCTCATGCGTGAGGCGTTGTCTTATGATTTATTTCGTGACGCAAAAATACCTGCATCGCGCGTCGGTTATGCAAGGGTGTATTTAACGATTCCTGATGAGGAAAAGCGCGAGATCAAGCGAGAGCCTATTGGACTGTTCACTTTGGTTGAACAAAAGGACAAACGATTTTTGAGGCGTAACTACGGTTCGTCCAATGGTCTTCTAATGAAGCCCAGCACTTTTGGATTGTTTCGTTATCTAGGTGAGGAATGGAATGAGTATCAAATTGGATTTGTCCCGAAGACAGATCCGACTGAAGAGCAAAAGAGACGTGTGATTGAGTTCGCTAAACTGATTCATAAATCCGATTTTGATGAGTTTGAAGAGCGATATGAAGAATACCTTGATGTTGATCAATACCTACGATTCTTAGCCTGCAACGTTATAGCATGTAATCTAGACAGTTTTTTAGGTGGATCTCAAAATCATTACATATATCTTGATCCGGAATCGAACAAGTTTCAGTTTTTACCATGGGATATGGATCACTCGTTTGGCGCATTCCCTTTAATGGGAGATTCCAATGCTCGTCGTAGGCTTAGTATTGACCGACCAGTTACAGATAATCCGCCTATCATAGATCGAGTACTTCAAGTGTCAGGGAACAAGGAAAAGTATCACGCTTATATTGAAGAATATATGAACACGATTTTTGATAAGGAAGTTATGTTAAAGAAGATTGAATCGATTGGGACATTTGTTCGGCCAATGGTTAATCTCAACGGTGATGATGCTGAGTCTAGATTTGATCAGGTCTTGGCAGAAGAACCTTCTTGGAGGGAACAGCATCCGCTGAAGTATTTCGTAAAGGTGCGCCATGAATCAATTAGGGCGCAGTTGAATGGATCATCCCAAGGTCAATCTGTAGGATTTGGTGGTTTTCCTGATTTAGGTCCTTACATTCCCTGGATTATTAGTGCGTTAGTTTTAGTATTTCTTGGAATGATCGGCTGGATATGGGGTATTGTAGTCGGGTTTCGTGGGAGTACACTTTGGGGCTGTTTGAATATCTTCTTTTCTCCATGGACTCCTGCAATTTATGGGTTTGCTATTCGGCGTGACCTTGGGTTTCGCTGTGCCATGTATTCTATGTTTTGTATAGTAGGTTGGGCCGTTTGGCTTTTTCTACTGTTTTTTCATAAATCTATTTTTGGTGAATAATGAGGTTTCTAATTATTAATATTTGTTTAGTGGCTTTCGTTGCGCTTGGCTTGGCGCAGGATAAGGAGTTTAAAAAAGCAGATCATATATTGGTTCCATATGGTAAGGAACCAAGACAGGTGCTACACCTTTGGTTGCCAAAAACCAAATCACCAGCACCTCTTGTACTTCATTTTCATGGTGGCGGTTTTTTAGCTGGTGATATCCGTGAGAAGACTCGCAACCGAACTGCGGAGATGCTTAATGCAGAAGGAGTAGCCTATGCCGACGTCGAATATCGGCTGCTTCATACGGCTATGTTGCAGGATATCATGCGCGATTGCGCTCGAGGGTTGCAATTCCTGCGTTATAATGCTGAAAAATATAATTTAGACAAAACTCGGATTGGATCTTATGGCGAGTCAGCTGGTGCTGGAGCGAGTCTTTGGTTAGCCACGCATGATGACTTGGCTGATCCGCAAGCTGAAGATCCGGTGTTGCGTGAGTCAAGTCGATTGACAGCGGCAGCTGGATTCTGGGTGCAGGCGACTTATGACGTAATTCAGTGGCCTAAAATCCTCGATTTGCCTGAGGAAAAAACGCCTTATTGGAAATTTGTAAAATTTTGGAAAGCAGTGCTTCCTGAGGAACGTTTTAATGAACTACGAAAGGACTTGGATATGCTTGCTAACATGGACAAGAACGACCCGCCAATGATGTTTACCAATGGCACTCCAGACAAGGGAGTTCATAGTCAAAGATTTGTTGATGTTTTAGTGAAGAGAGCCAAAGAGGTTAAGGCAAATTTGACCATCAGCAATGATCGGGAGCAACTGACCAAGTTCATGCTTACTAAATTAAAGGCAAGTAAGGATTCGAAACCATCGATTAAAACCAAGCGCAAAAAATTTCCCGATCATTGGGGCTCTCCACCCAAAGTTCAGACACGCGATTATCGTAAGCTTCCCGGCGGTTACGGTTTTGGGAGTGGCACTTTGGCTAATTGGATACAAAAAAACTTGGATAAAGATGCCAAAATCAAGTCTGGGGAATGAGCCATATCCCAGCATTTGTTCTTGGCGGTGTTCCGGCGGTCAACATGAACGTCCGGCACAGGATTAAATTTTCGGTTGGTGATGCTGTTTTTTATATCAGCATGCCGCAGCCAGACGGTGGAAGCCGATCGATTTTATTGGTACGCGACATTGAGATGGATCGGGCTCGAAAGCTGGCTCATGCGGATGAAATTAGCTGCGCAGCTGATTACATTCCGCCGGGTGGTTTGTCTGGCGATCGAGATACAGCTTTGGCTCAAGCCGGTGCCGAGTGCCTTCGTCAAAATGGAATCAACAAGGTCAAGGTTGATGGTTCGTTGCCAATGATTTTTGTTTCTCATCTCAGCGATGCAGGAATAGAGCTTGATTATGATCCAAATCTTGCAGTTCTCGATAGACGCACAAAGTCGAATGAAGAGTTAAAGTATCTGCGTGAAGCACAGTCTATTACTGAGGAAGCAATGGAGTTTGCTTGCCGAACCATTTGCAAGGCCACTCCCGATGTGGAAGGTGTTCTGTATGACGGTGATACGGTATTAACTTCCGAGTTGATGCGACAACGCATAACAAGTTTTTTGATTGCTAAAAATTGTTCCAATCATAACGACTCGATTGTAGTAACAGTACCGCATGTTGCGGATTGTCATCATCACGGTTCAGGTCCATTGCGGACCGGGCTGCCAGTGATTGTTGATATTTTCCCGCGCATGAATGAGACTGGCTATTGGGGCGACTGCACTCGTACAGCTGTCAATGGAGAGCCATCTCCAGAAATTTTGAAAATGCATGAGGCAGTGGTAAAGGCCAAGGAAGCTGCAATCTTTTCATTGCGAGTTGGCATTACTGGTAATGCAGTTCATCAGGCAACAGTGGCATCTATTACTGGAAGTGGCTATTTAATGGGATTACCTCCGAAGGGTTCAGGAGATGAGTTTATATCAATGCGGCATGGGACCGGACATGGGATTGGGCTGGATGTGCACGAGCCTATTTTATTGTCTGATGGAGGGGGTGAAATTCTGAACAATGAGGTGTTTACTGTGGAACCAGGGCTGTATTCAGCTAAGTTTGGAGGGGTTCGCGTGGAGGATATGGTTGCTGTCACGGCTGATGGTCCGATTAACTTTAACCGGCTTCCAGATCATCTCGATTGGCGCTGATTTTGGTTTGTTCCAGATTTCGTCATTGAACCAGCGGTTTGGTTTCCGTAGTTTCTTTTCTTACGCAATTATATCATGAGATTTGGCATTAATTCATTTTTGTTTGTGTCGCCATTCACGACGCAGAGTACTCGTCTTTTTTCTAAATTTAAAAAATGGGGGTTTGACACAGTTGAACTACCTATTGAGGCACCAGAGCATATTGACTCACTTAAGGTGAAGGCTGGACTTGACCGTGCTGGGTTGGCTTGTGGTTCGGTATGTGCCTGCATGGGGCCTGGTCGTGATTTTCGTGGATCAGCCAAGGATCAACGTGAGGCGATGAAGTACTGTAAAGCACTTATAGACCACATGGTGAATTTGGATTGTCCATCGCTGATTGGTCCGGTTTATTCTGTTGTCGGTAAGGCTGATGCTGTTGAACCCAAAGACCAGAAGAAGGAGTTTGCTCTTGTAGTTAAGAATCTCAAGGTGCTTGCCAAGTACGCAGAGGATCGAGGTAAAGTAATTTGTGTTGAACCTTTGAATCGTTTTGAGACTGACTTTTTGAACACATGCGAAAAAGGGCTGAGCCTTATTAAAGCTGTAGGTAGTCCTGCACTAAAACTTCATCTTGATACTTTCCACATGAACATTGAGGAGAAGAATCAAGCCAAGGCAATTCGAGCTGCTGGTAAGCACTTGGGACACTTCCATGCTTGTGGTAGTGACCGAGGTACTCCCGGAAACGATCACATCGACTGGAAACCGATAGTGGCAGCGCTGAAGTCCATCAAATATAATGGTGATGTTGTTATTGAATCGTTTACGACAGATGTAAAGGTGATTGCTCGTGCAGCAGCTATCTGGCGTAAGATGGAACCAACTCGTGAAGAAATTGCCACGAAGGGACTCAAGTTTTTGAAGAAAGCCTTCAAGTAAGCTGAATTTAAATTATGAAAAAAATCGTTACACTATTGGGCCTTGCGGCATTTTCGTTTGCCGGTCAGGCAGTTGCTGCCGAGAAGGGTTTTAAATCGATCTTCGATGGTAAAACTTTGGATGGTTGGGACGGTGATCCAAAATTTTGGTCAGTTGAAGACGGATCTATTACTGGCAAAACGACTAAGGAAAACCCAACCAAAGGTAATACCTTTATCATTTGGAATGGGGGTAAAACTGGAGATTTTGAGTTGCGTTTAGATTATAAGATTGTCGGTGGAAACAGTGGCATACAGTACCGTAGCTTTAAACTTAAGAATGGTGCTGATCAATGGCGTGTTGGTGGTTATCAAGCAGATATTGATTCCGGCCCAACTTATTCCGGTATCTGTTATGGGGAAGCGTTTCGAGGTATCCTCTCTCTTCGAGGAAAAAAAACCATACTTCAAGTTGGTGAAGATGGTAAACTTAAGAAGAGCGTTGAGGAATTTTCTAAGGACGCTGACGTTGCTAAGGCAGTCAAAAATGAAAAATGGAACAGTTACCGTATTGTTGCCCGAAACTTCAATCTCACACAGTACATAAACGGTGTTAAAACTACTCAGGTAATTGACCGAGATAAGAAGACGCGCCGTGCCGATGGCTTGTTGGCATTGCAACTTCATGCTGGCCCACCAATGAAGGTTCAGTTCAAGAATATCCGTATTAAGGAATTGGCTAAGCGTAAATCTAAAGCTGGTGCCGCCAAAAAAGGTGAGGCAAAGAAATAAACTCTGATTAAGTCTGATATTATGAGGAATTTATTCACCATTTTTAGTGCGGTTGGTCTTGTTGTTAGTGTGGTTGCTGCGCCTAAGAAAGTGGTGATGATTGCTGGTAAGCAGAGTCATGGCTTACTATCGCATGAACATAACGCTGGAATTCAACTACTTGCAAAGTGCCTACGCGAAGGAGCTTCAAACCAAGTGACTCCGGCGGTACAGCTTAATGGCTGGCCAAGCGATGAATCGGTATTCGAGGATGCAGATGCGGTAGTGATTTATGCTGATGGAGGTGGTCGGCATCCTGCGCTTCAAGGGAATAATCTTGAGAAGCTCGGTAAGCTGATGAAAACCGGCGCCGGTTTTTTAACAATCCATTATGCTGTTGAGCCGACTACTAACAAGGGTAATAAGGAGTTTCTTGATTGGCAGGGCGGTTGTTTTGAGACCCACTGGTCGGTCAATCCGCATTGGGTGGGTAATTTTAGTAAATTGCCGAAACATCCGATCACGCGAGGAGTAAAGCCATTTAAGGCGAACGACGAGTGGTACTTTCATATGCGTTTTCGTAATGATAACAAAGGTAAGTTGATTCCAATTCTTAGTGATGTTCCACCAAAGGAGACTATGAAGAGAGGTGACGGTGCGCACAGCGGTAATCCTGACGTTCGCAAGGCAGTTGCTGCCGGTGAAGCGCAGCATGTTGCCTGGGCTTATCGGCGCGAGGACGGGGGGCGAGGTTTTGGCTTTACTGGAGGGCACAATCACTTGAACTGGGGTAACGATGATTTTAGAAAAACTGTTCTTAATGCGATTCTCTGGGTTGCGAAGGCCAAGGTTCCCAAAGAGGGCGTGCAATCTAAGGTGACCAAGGAGGATCTTTATGAGAATCTCGACGGCAAACGTGGTAAAAAACCAGCCCCAAAGTCTTCGCCTGGTGCTAAGAAAAAATAACCTGAATTGGAAGTTAAGCTTATAGGTGGAATTTCAACAGGAGTGGCCAATCGGCTGCTCCTTTTTTTCTTTTTTAACTTAGCAGGAATAGTACTTGGTCAAGCGCCTTCTGTGGATACTGTCAGCTCGCTTGCGGTTCAACCAGGTCAGACTGTAAGGTTGGTATTTTCAGGAAAGAACTTAACCAATGTTTCAAGTCTATGGGCTAGCTTTCCTGTTTTTTTTGAGCCAGTACGGACGGACTTAGACAAGGACGATCGAGCGACATTTGATTTAACTATACCGCCAGAAGTGCCGGTGCAGATTGGTGCTGTTAGATTGGCAGGACCGAAAGGGCTTGGCCCTATTAGGTTACTGATGATTGATGATCTTCCAAATCTAAAAGAGGTTCAAGGTAACCATTTGGTTGATAGTGCACAGTTTGTTGCTGGTCCTATTGGAATAGATGGTATTGGGAATGGTGTTCAATTTGATTGGTTTGAATTTCAGGTATCGAAGTATGAATCGATTAGTTTTGAGGTGGTAGCCAATCGACTCGGTTCTAATTTTGATCCCGAAGTCAAATTATTTGATGCAACTGGTCAAGTGCTTGCGAAATTTGGTGATTCAAACGGTATAGCGCCAGATTTGCAGTTTCGTTTTCAGTTTGCCAATGCAGGTCGCTATTTTTTGCGTTTGCGTGATATGGCCTATCAGGGAGGGCGAGGTAGTTTTTTTCGATTAAGAATTGGGGGTTTTCCAATTGTATCGGGAGTGTATCCACAGGGTGGTAAGTTTGGTGAGTTAGTGCCATTTTATCCAGTTTCTAATCAGGAATTACCTCCAGTTCTTACTATTCCTTCGGGTTCCAATTTTTGGATTAATTTTAAAATGAAAAATGGTTTAGGCAGTGCTTACCGACGTTTCGTTGGAAGTGTGGAAAATAACAACTATGAAATCGAGCCCAACAATGAACGTTTAAATGCAACAATAATTGATTTCCCTACTGTAATTAACGGGCGATTTGAGCATCAAAGTGATCGAGATTGGTTTGAGTTAAAGTTAGACAAAGGGAGTAGAGTTAAATTTGAGGTAGCCACGCGCAGGCTTGGTTCTCCTTGTGATTTATTTCTGAGCGTGTTCGGTTCAGAAGGTGCGGTTTTGGCAATGTCAGAATTGATTGATACAAGTGATGGTGAGTTGAGTTTTGAGGCTAAAAAGAAAGGTATTTATTACTTAGAGGCTCGAGAATTGGCTGATCAATTTGGAAAACATTTGGTTTACCGAATAAATGCGAAGAAGGAATTACCTAGCTTCAACCTGACAGTTGACCAGCAAGGTTTTATGGCGAAGGCTGGTGAACAGATATCAATAAAAGTAAACGCTAAGCGTTTTGATTACAAAGGGCCAATTCAATTGAAATCTATTGGAGTTGCATCAGCATGGAAACATGAAGCAGCTACTATTGAGAAAGGTAAGAACGAAACCACATTGAAGCTTACATTGCCTCTCGATGTTAAGCCTGGGAGTTTATTCGATTTTACTATTTCTGGTGTAGGGATTAATGGAATAGATACAGTGGTTAAGCACTCTAATTCAGAGCTATTAAAGAAATTTCAACTAATGATCCCATTTCCGCCTGTTCTTGAAACACGATTTCATGCAGTGGTAGTGGAGTAAGGCAAATTTTGCGGCAAAAAGCTTTCGCCTTTTCAGTAGGGGCGGTAGTTTTCATGTGTGAAGCATACTCAAATTTTATTTGCGTCGTTGGCGATTGGTTTGGGCAATATTGAGTTTGCCCAAACGGCTGACGATGAGTTTATCGAAGCGATTGAGACTCTTCGCTCTGTTGGTAGCGAGGGTCGAGGAAATGCAGCTGCCAGTAAGGCGCTTAAACGCTTGTCTAATGGAGGAAAAGAGTTAATTCCAGCCCTGCTTACTGCAATGGATGGTGCCAACTCGTTTTCATTGAATTATCTCCGAGGAGCAGTTGAGGTTATTTCCAGTAAAACTTTATCTAAGGGGGAATCTTTACCCTTGGTTGAGTTGGGTGAATTTTTACTCAATAAAAGTCACGATACCAAACCAAGGGCAATGGCTTTTGATTTAATTAGGCGAGCTGATGCTAATGCGGCAGAACGCTTAATACCTGGCATGTTAAGCGATCCTAGTGTCGATCTGCGACGCGAGGCAGTTGCAAGGTTAGTTGGTCAGGCAGGTGATTTAGTGAAAAAGAATAACAAGCCGGCTGCGATCCTTATTTACAGGCAAGCACTTGATGCAGCACGTGATCTGGATCAAATTCAGACGATATATTCAGAATTGAAGGATCTGGGTCGTAGTGTAAATTTAACAAAACATTTCGGTTTTCTCATTGATTGGAATTTGGTTGGTCCATTTCATAATAGAGGGCGTGCAGGTTTTGCTGAGGTATTTGAGCCGGAAAGGGATGCGTCTTTGGATTTAGAATATGAGGGATTAAAAGGAAAGGTGACTTGGCAAAAATACTCAACAGATAACGAGTATGGAATGGTTGATTTCAATGAACCGTACGGAGCATTAAAGGAGGTCACTGGTTATGCTCATACAAAGTTTATTTCGGCATCCGATCGTCCAGCGGAGTTGCGTTTAGGATGTAAAAATGCATGGAAGATATGGTTGAACGGGAGCCTGATTTTCGGCCGAGATGAGTATCATCGTGGCATGCGAATTGATCAGTACAAGCTTCCAGTACAGCTTAAAAAAGGTGTTAATGATATTATGATCAAGGCTTGCCAAAACGAACAAAAGGAAGAGTGGACAGTTCAGTGGCAATTTCAATTGCGTGTTTGTGATTCTACAGGAACAGCGCTTCATTCTCTAAGTAATTCAAAAGTAGCAGCCAAATAATTTAAAATAATGAAAAAGCATTTGTTGATTATTGCATTAGTTGTCCTAAGCGGAAGTGTTTTTGCTGGAGATTGGACTGGTTTCCGTGGGCCGTTGGGTAATGGAATTTCTGATGAAATTGGATTGCCGGTGAAGCTAGATATAGATAAGCATGTTGCTTGGAAGATTCAGTTGCCAGGTAAAGGACTATCAAGTCCTTTGGTGGTCGGCAATCGTGTTTTTGTGACTTCTAGCGGGGGCACACGTCAGGATCGACTACAAATTCTATGTCTTAGTTCTATTGATGGGTCGGTGATTTGGAGGCGGCAATTCTGGGCAATGGGCAGCACGATGTGTCACTCCAAGACCAGTATAGCTGCTCCTACTCCGGTGACTGATGGTGAATCTTTGTTTGCGATCTTTTCTTCGAACGATCTTTTTTGTTTAGACCTTGATGGTAATCTAAAATGGTTGCGTGGTCTTACGGTGGACTATCCAAATGCGCGCAATAGTCTTGGGATGGCTTCCTCATTGGTGATGACAGATGATATCCTTGTTGTGCAAGTAGAAAATGATAGTGAGTCTTTTGTTGCAGGGCTGAGTAAAACTAATGGAGGAAATCTATGGAAAATAGATAGACCTAAATCCGCCAACTGGACAACTGCCACGATCCGAAAAAGCAATTTTGGGAAAGAGCAGGTGTTGTTGCAATCTGGAAAAGGCATTCATGCAATCGATCCTCTTAATGGCAAAGTTATTTGGCACTACTCCGATGGTGCATCGACAATTCCGTCGAGTGCTTTAGATGGAAACATGCTATATGTTCCGTCTCAGGGATTGACGGCGCTTGAGTTGTCCAGAGATGGGAAATCATTTAAACAAAAATGGCGTTCTGGTCGATTGCGTCCTGGTACAGCTAGTCCCTTGGTACATGGAAACCATGTATATAGCCTCAACAATGCAGGGGTGCTTGCGTGTGCTGATGTTGAAAGTGGCAAACGCCTTTGGCAACTTCGATTAGATGGACCTTTTGGCGGTTCGCCAGTTGTGGCAGATAATCATCTATATGTATTTAATGAAGAAGGAATGGCACAGGTTGTAGATTTAACTGCACCAGAAGGTGACATAACTGGAAAGATGGATTTGGGTGAGATGATTCAATGTTCACCTGCTATTGCTAATGGTGCAATATATGTTCGCAGTAACTCGCATATTTGGAAGATCGCTAGAAAAACTCGTTTATAAATTATTTTCGGCTAATTTTTGAAATATTTATGGGTACGATTTTTTATGGATCAACCGTAATTGTTGACCAATTGAAGTTGTGACGTTCTGCGTATTCTGAAAGTACCCGTTCATTTTCTATTAACACAGCTCTAACTAATGCAGAGTCGTCTGCTCGGCCGATATGATTGATATGATTAGGAATTAATCCTGATTCTTTGTGAGTGTAAACCAAGGCATAAGCTGCCTCAGCTACGGTTAAATAAGGCAGGTTGTCTTCTACACCCTCAGCAAAATCTTCAATAACGTCTGCTAAAAACTCGAGTTGTTCAACTAAATGTGGAAATCTAGGTGCATTAATTTCAGCAAATTCCAATTTGAGATCGGGAAGTTTTTTATGGATTCCTCGCAAAATTTTCGGTGTTATTTGTTCCGCACCGTGATGAAGAAATTCTACGATTTGCGACATCTCGGTATCGTGTGTTTTGCATTACTAAAACTCAAGGATTGATTGTGAGTGATATATTAAAAAAAGAAAATCAACAAAAAACTAAGGGGAGCCTTCAGCGGTCTATTAGCTATATATTTAGGTTAGCTATTATTACAATTATATTACTTCTAATTGTTCGCGAGTTTCTTTTTTCTGGTTCGTATTTGCCTTTGGATAAGCCTTACACGAAGCTTATTTTCGACATGCATTGTCATACGGCTGGCATTGGTGCTGGAGAAAGTGGTTGCTTTGTATCTAAGGAATTAAAGAATAATTTTCGCTTCAAAGTATATTTAAAAGCTTTTGGTGTAACATTGCCAGAAGTAGAGACAAAAGGAGATCAAATTTTGATGAAACGATTAGCTGATCGTTTGGAAGAGAGCACTAGGGTTGGTGCAGCTATTATTCTTGCTATGGATGGCGTGATTGATGATCAAGGTAATCTGGACCGGGAACGAACTGAGTTTTTTGTGCCTAATGAGTATGTTTCGAAAGAGGTGTCGAAATATCCAAATCTTTATTTTGGGGCAAGTGTTAATCCGAATCGCACTGATGCATTAGATCGTCTGCAATGGGCTAAAGACAACGGCGCACTTTTAGTTAAGTGGTTACCTTCTATTCAATATATTGATCCTGGGAATAAATCATTTGAGCCTTTTTATCGTAAGTTAATTGAGTTGGATTTGCCGTTATTGACACATGCTGGACAAGAACGGTCGTTTACTCATTCTCGCGACGAGCTTGCAGATCCAGTTCGACTTAAATTACCTCTTGATTTAGGTGTTAAAGTGATTGTTGCACATGCAGCTTCGACCGGGAAAAACGAGGGGCAAGAGGATATTGATCGTCTTATTGGAATGCTTGAATCCTACCCGAATCTTTACTCCGATATTTCCAGCATGACTCAAATCAATAAACCGGGTTATTTGCGTCAGGCTTTAAAAGAAAAAAGATTCGAAGGGAAGTTACTTTATGGTTCCGATTTTCCGCTAATTAATACGGCTGCTGTTTCGCCTTGGTACTTTCCTCTTAACTTGACTCGAGAACAAATGCAGTCAATCAGTTCAATCAAGAATCCATGGGATCGAGATATTGAATTGAAGGAGGCACTTGGAGTTCCCTTCCAAATTTTTTCAAAACCAGCCGAATTTTTTGGAATTAACTGGGAAGATTGAGAATTAAGTTTTTAACTTAGCGTGAAATTTGTCCTTCGAGGTATCTTACTGCTTGTCGGACCTCTGTATCCACTTCCATTCGGTCACGTACCAAGCGGCATGCGTGAAGAACCGTGCCATGATCGCGCCCGCCAAATGCTTCTCCAATTGAGTTTAGTGACTTACCTGTAAGTTCTCTTGAAAGAAACATCGCTACTTGTCTAGGGAAAGCAATATTCTCCGGACGCCGTCGACTTGTCATATCGGCCAATCGAATATCATAATGTTCTGCTACCCGTTTTTGAATTTGCTCAATAGAGATAATAGTACGGCCTTCTTCGTGAAGAACATCCTTAAGTAAGCCTTCCACAGCCGAGGGTGTCATAGGTTTGCCAGTCAAGGATTGATAGGAGGAAACTCTAATGAGTGCACCTTCGAGTCGTCTAATATTCGTACGAATACGTTTTGCCAAGAACGCAACTATTTCTTCTGGTACTTGAATATCTATAGATGCAGCTTTTTTTCGAAGAATTGCCAGTCTTGTTTCATAATCAGGTGGCTGCATATCAGTAACAAGGCCCCATTCGAAACGAGATACTAACCTATGTTCAAGATTCTTAATTTCATTAGCCGGACGATCACAAGTCATCACAATCTGCTTATGAGCCTCATGAAGTGCGTTAAAAGTATGAAAAAATTCTTCCTGAATTCGCTCTTTGCCAGCTAGGAATTGAATATCATCGATCAGCAAAATATCTGTTTTTCGATAAGTACGCCTGAACTTGGCTAGTTCGTTATTTTGAATAGCATCAATATATTTATTAGTAAATTTTTCGGAAGACAGATAGGAGACTTTAAGTTTTGGATTTTCCTTTAATGCATAATGTCCTATTGCGTGCAAAAGGTGAGTTTTTCCTAAACCAACTCCTCCATAAAGAAATAGTGGATTATAAGAACGGCCTGGAGATTGGGCTACTGCTAAGGCAGCGGCATGAGCAAAACTGTTATTGTCGCCTACTACAAATGTGGAAAATGTGTTTTTGGGATTAAATAGCTTTTCTACGGAATCAGTACTTTTAGACTTTCTAGTAGAGATAGTACTTTCTTCTTTGGCGCTTTTATCCAATTGAATCTTCAATGCAGATGCCTTATCTGCTGCTTCCTTTTTTGTGTTATCTGCACTTATTTCAAATTCGACAGTTAGCTTTGTGCTAGTGATGTGGGACAGTACATCTTGCAATATCTCCTTATAATTGTCCTTTAACCATACTGCGCAAAATTCATTAGGAGCTAACAATATTGCTGTGGATTTTTCAATAGAAGCCAATCTAATGGGATCAAACCACAAATTGAATAAATCTGGATTTACCATGCTTCGCAAGGTTTCGCTTGCCTGAGTCCAAATTTCCTCGGTAGATAAATTCATTCTGCGGGATAACAGTGAGTTTGTTTCCGTTTTATTCACTTACCGTTGCAGGCGTTTGAGCTGTTATCGTTTCTTGCAATTCGATCAGTTGTACTTGGTTAAAATATCCATGGAAAACGTTGTATATATTTTCGTTAAATCCAAGGTTTGAGAATCTCATAAATCTTTGTTGATCAGTTGTTTGTGTTTCGTTCATCGAGCTATTGATTACTTAGATGTATTTTTTCTAAGTGTTTCAGTGTCACATATGGGTTGGAAAAAGTATTAACGTCACTGGATATTATCCAGAATAAGCTATTAACTTTTATCCACACTTTATTCACAGTGCTAATGAAACATTTCCTGCTGGACTAAAAAACAACTCAAAAAACCTCTAATCTGGCTGATATTCATACCAGCCTTCAAGAGATTTGCTTTCCTAAAAAATCGAAAATAAGATCATTTAATGGCGATTCCTAAATCGCTATATAGCGTCAGGTCCAGTTTCGCCAGTGCGTATACGCATTACACTATCAATGGAACTAATAAATACCTTGCCGTCACCTATTTTATCAGTCTTAGCACTCTTTACGATAGCTTCAACCGCGGCATCAACTTGGTCTTCTTCTAGAACCACTTCTAGTTTGATCTTAGGTAGAAAATCGACGGTATACTCGCTTCCTCGGTAGATTTCAGTATGACCTTTCTGGCGGCCAAAACCTTTTACCTCGGTTACAGTTAATCCTTCCACGCCAATGGTGGCCAGGGCCTCCTTAACATCTTCCAATTTGAATGGCTTGATGATTGCGTCGATTTTCTTCATGGGTCGCTTATTTAGTTGGTAGCAGGAAGGGCAGCATAGGGTTGGTTTTTTTTCCTGACAACAGGTTTTTTAATATTACAAAAAAAAAAAAATATATCCAAAAGTGATTACTGCTTGACAGTAATGCATCGATGTTAATCGACTTCGCCAAATTTCAGTCACCAAATAGTTCTTCAAAAGCTTCCTTTGCTGTTTTATGAGATGAGTTGGTACTTTTTTTTTGGTCCCAGAAACGAAATATAAAATCAAAGTATTCACAAAAATTAGATCGATTTTTTTCAATTACAGGTTCGGCTCGTCGCTCTCGGCATTGATGTGCAACACTGTAATCATAGAAGATGCAATTTAAGCAAATACGAAGATCCTCGTTGCAGTTATGACAACTTTCGCTTCTTCCTGGCTGTCCATCCAATGCCCATTCTTTACCACATTTATGACAGTGTTTAGTCATAATAATGAGTTAATTGGAATTTGCATGGCTAATTGATAATGATTCTTTGTTTGTTTGGCCAATAACTTGTTTAATTTTTTCTGCAGTGGTTTCTCCTGTAAGTCCATGTTTCTTCCGTAAATAGTCAACTGAAGAGGCATGTTCTATGAATTCATCTGGCCAACCAATACGAATAACTGGTGTGTTTATTTGTTGATCAGCCAAGTGATCTCGAATGATACTCCCGTAACCACCTTTTAATACATGGTCTTCAATGGTAACTATAATATCCGCAGCTTGTGCAAAAAAATCGGTGGTACCGATATCAATTGGTTTGATAAAACGTGGATTGATAATTGCAGGATCAACGTTTTCCCTGCCAAGTTTTTCAATGGCTTGTTCTGCAATCGACTTTAATGGTCCGACTACAAAAAACGCTATCTTAATTTTTTTGTTATTGGAAAAGTTCTGTAGGATTTCTGCTTTGCCAATTTCCATGAGAGTTGGCTGTTCTTTAACTATAACGCCTTCGCCGTTGCCTCTTGGGTAACGGATAAATACTGGCTGATTTTGATGTGTTGCGGTGAACATCATATCTGCTAATTCATCTTCGTTTTTTGGTGCCATCGCAATAATGTTAGGCACGCAGTTCAAATAGGCGATGTCGAAAAGGCCATGATGTGTAGGGCCATCGTTGGCTGAAAGTCCGGAGCGATCCATGCAGAAAATTACAGGTAAATTTTGAAGTGCTACATCATGAATAATCATGTCGTAAGCGCGTTGAAGGAAAGTGGAATAAATCGCACAAACAGGTCTGTAACCCATAGTGGCCATGCCTGCTGCGAAGAGCACCGCATGTTCTTCAGCGATTCCTACGTCATAATATTGTTTGGGGACAGCCTCTTCGAGAGCCTTTAATCCTGTGCCACTAGGCATAGCAGCAGTAATACCGATGACCGTATTATTCTTTTGGCATATCTTTACCATAGTATCTCCGAAAACATCCTGATACTTTGGTGGTGAATCTTTGCTTTTTAGGGCGCTTTCACCGGATTTAGGATTGTAAGGTCCAGTCCCATGAAATTTTTCCGGATGCTCCACTGCGGCATTGAAGCCTTTACCTTTCTTAGTGATTACGTGAAGAACGACTGGCTGATCGCAGCTTTTAGCGAATTCGAGTGTCTCTATAAGAAGTGGTAAATCGTGTCCGTCGATTGGGCCGAGATATCTGATGCCAAATTCTTCAAAAATCATACTGCTACCAAATCCGCCACGTCCATCAGGATCCATTGTTTCTTGGTTATGCTCTAGTACAGCTTGAGTTACGGTTCCTTTCAGTGCTTCTTGACCTTTTAACCCCAGTCGAACAGCTAATTTTCCAGTTGGAATTTTTTCGAGAAAGTTTTGTAGATCATGAGTGATTTTGTTGTAGCTGGGATTCGTAATTAGTTTGTTAAGATAGTTGGAAATAGCCCCGACATTTTTGGCGATTGACCATTCGTTGTCATTGAGTATGCCAATAAATTTTTTCGTGGTTTGAGCAATGTTATTAAGTGCTTCAAATGAACAGCCGTTAGTGAGTGCTGCATCGCCGAATACACATACTACATTTTCTTCACTTCCTTTTTGATCACGTGCGGCGGCCATTCCAAGTGCGGCAGATAAGGCAGTGCCAGCATGGCCAGCTCCGTAACAGTCATGTTCGCTTTCAGTACGAAGAGAAAATCCGTTTAGACCATCGGTGGTTCTGATAGTTCGGAAACTCTTTTTTCTACCAGTTAGAAGTTTATGCACGTAAGATTGATGGCTAACATC
>MDTE01063336.1_pt1 | contig 38493 bp, 32 predicted proteins | sample 811231 | NCBI WGS metagenome assembly MDTE01 (sample SAMN05326651, study PRJNA326480) | marine metagenome | isolation source: seawater | place: Indian Ocean: Red Sea | collected 2010 | reverse complement strand
TCAGGATTAATATCAAGTTCGGCAATAATTTCACCGTTACCAAATTTGCCTCCATCTTCTGATACATAGGTTATTCGATCAAACATTAACATGGGGGGCAGAGGCAATTGAGCGTTACCTGGGCCAAATAAATTACCATGCCCACAGGCCACCAAATCTTCGTAGCTGTAACAATCTTTTTTATGCAAAAAATTACTCCTTCACCAAAATTTTATGTTCAATTTCAGTTGATCACTTAGTCAATACATAGGTTTTATACAGCTAGATTATGAATTCAGATTGTAGACGATAACATGCAAACGCCGCGGACCATGCGCACCATACTCTATAGTTTGCTCTACATCGGCAGTCTTAGAAGGTCCTGTGATCAGATTAACCGATTTCGGCCATTGGCTATAACTACACCTAAGACGCTCCCATAGATGTTCCTGAGACTCAAGAATATTAGCCCGATCGAGCAATACTATATGATCATCGGAAAGAAATAGATCAGAGGTTACAGATCCCTTGCTTTCAACAAAAACTAAGCTTCCAGTTTCTGCGATAGCAAAAAATGCCTCACTAATTACCGTACGATCACACTTTTGCGCAAATCTTTTATGGATTTTCCAATCGTAAGGCCAGGCGATATTATCGATGATTGGACCTTTTCCACAAACTAATTCAAAGGCCAAATCATGATGATCCAAATAGATTTCTAACGCGCTCAACAAGTTCGGTGTTTTGCTTATAACTTCATATGTGCCCTTTACAGCCTCATGTTTTTTGCAAAATTTAGTCATCAAATCATAATTGGATGTACTTTCAATTGCCACATGTCGTTTTGGATAATTAGTCTCTAAGCTAGCGAATGAAGCAGAAGATGTTGGTTTATCTCCGATTAAGGAACGGCGAACTGCCGAAAGTATTGCAGTTCGTGACTCATTCATTTTTCGTTCCCTACTTTATCTTGCCACTGTTTTTGAAACGAGCGAGAAGCTGGCACTGGGAAATCGCGAGTTCTTGTCCATCCCCCCATAAGTGGAATGTATTTAATGAAGCTGCTCTTTTTTCCTATCCGGGCAAATAACCATAAGAGAGGGCTGATAACAATTTGATAAAGACGAGGGCGGAGGACTAAATATCGCCAAATCATAAAAAAACTCTTGCTGAACAATGTGCCTGATTTTCTTCGAAACTGTTCAGCACGATGCTTTCGGAGAAGATCTGGTAAGGGAATCCGTACTGGACAAACATCTTGACATGCTCCGTTCAAAGTGCAAGCATTCGGCAGATCAAAATTTGAATCAAACCCTTGCATAAGAGGCGTCAAAACAGACCCCATGGGTCCTGGATAGATCCAACCATATGCGTGACCTCCTATAGCCGTATATACCGGGCAGTGATTTAAACAAGCTCCACATCGGATGCAACGCAACATCGACTTGTAGTCTCCTCCAAGCATCCCAGAGCGTCCATTATCTAAAAGTACCACATGATATTCTGTGCTAACGCCGGACTGACTATTAAACTGTGGCCCTGAATACAAACTAGTGTAGGCTGTCATTTCCTGACCAGTAGCGCTACGCGCTAGTACTCGTAACATAGTGGAGAGATCTTCCAAAGATGGTATTACCTTCTCTATTCCCGCTAACACGATCTGTACTTTTGGCAGACAACTCGTCAAATCACCATTACCTTCATTGGTTACGATCACGCTGGACCCAGTTTCCGCAACTAAGAAATTTGCTCCAGTAATACCAACATCAGCACTGAAAAAACGATCTCTTAATACACTACGCGCTTCATTAACTATTGCCTTTCTTTCGGATACTCGCTCCAAGTAACCAAGCCGTTTATGATAGGTATGAAATAATTCAGTTATTTGATCTCGTGTTTTGTGAACAGCTGGTGCAATAATATGACTCGGCTTTTCTGCAGCGAGCTGGACAATATACTCACCAAGATCAGTCTCTACAGCTTCTATACCTGCCTTTTCCAGAGCTGCATTTAGCTCTATCTCTTCAGAAACCATGGACTTTCCTTTAGTAACCAGATTGGCTCCAACATCTCGACATAGATCAATGATCAAGGAGCTCGCTTCTTCCGCATTTCTCGCCCAATGGACATGTCCGCCATTTTCCAACACTTTATTTTCATACATTTCAAGGTAGCTATCGAGATGAGTCAGGGTATGATCTTTTATATTACTTGCAGCATCCCGTAACGTTTCGAATTCGGGTAAACATGAAACTGCTTCCTTCCGTTTACCAACAAACCCTCCTTTTGCCCGATTCATTGCATTTTGCAAATCATCATCAAGCAAGGCTTTTTTCGCTCTACCTTGGAATGTCGAAAGACTATCCATCATTTAGTGGTTCCAATTCCAAATCCGCCTGATCATCGGTGAGTCCAGCTAAAACCTCTGCCACATGTAAAATCCGAAATCTCTTTCCCGATCTTTCAAGAAATCCTCCAATATTAAACAAACAACCAAGATCACCACCAACCAAAATACTTGCCTGAGTATCAACAATGTTTTGTGCCTTGTTCGTAACCATATGTGTAGAAATATCTGGATACTTCACGCAAAAAAGGCCGCCAAACCCACAGCATTCACTGGCGTCTTCTATTTCTTTGAGTTCTAAACCTTTTACATTTGATAATAACTTTCTCGGCTGTTGGTGAATACCGAGTTCCCTCTGAGAGGAACATGAATCATGATAAACACAAACGCCATTCAGTTCGGCATCTACTTTCTCAATCTTGAGGATATCTACGAGAAATTGAGTTAACTCGTAAGTCTTTTCCGACAGCCGACGCGCTCTATCTAGCCAAGATAAGTCTGTCACAAATAAACGTGGGTAATGCTCCCTGATCATGCCGGCGCATGAACCTGACGGCACAATTACATAGTCAAACTGTTCAAAAACTGAAATCACTTGACGCGCTACAGTCATAGCACCAAGGGAATCTCCCCGATTGTAGGTCGGCTGCCCACAGCACGTTTGTAACTCTGGAACCTTAACTTCGCATCCTGCACGCTCTAGAAGTCGAAGTGATGCAAATCCAGTGGATGGACGAAAAATATCAACAATGCACGATGTGAAGAAACCAACTGATACTTCGTCCAATTCAAGATCAGATCTGGAGTGGATTATCTCCTTATCTATTAAAGGCTTTTTCATCAATAATAAGTGTGATTATTTGTGATGAGTATTCACGCATCAAATCTCAAAGGATGATCCACACTAACCACTATTCCTCCCGACAGAGAGCTCTAATTCATATCCACCAAACTTACGAATATTTAGTACACCATTGTCAAATATCATGTACTGGCCCTTAATTCCTTGCAAACATCCAGATACGGACTGCTGTTTGTCAAAATTATGGGATGTGATTTTTTGTGGGTAGTTAATGACCGGATAATTAAAAAGAATTCCACCGTCTCTGCTCGATGAAGCCAAGCTGGTATCAATCCAGCCTTCATACTGGGATAAATCAGGTCTAACCTGCTCGTAGAGGCGTTTTCTTTCATGAACGAGATCCACACTAGCAGGATTACCTCTTAACATTTTCCGCCATTCAGTGCGATCATTGGCATAATTTTTTAGAACAACCTCTATTAATCCTGACTGTAATCGTGATTCTACCTTAAACATCGGGATCGCTTGAATAGCACCTTGATCAATCCATCTCGTTGGAACTTGACTTGCTCGAGTAATACCCACTTTCAAACCCGATGTATTAGCAACATAAATCACATGCGGCCGCATGCAGTTAGCTTTCCCCCACTCTGGTTCACGACAAGTGCCTTTTTCATAATGACAGGTCTCGGGTTTAACAATGCACGTATCACATGCTGCAAGACTACGTAGGCATGGAAAACAATAGCCTTGATTAAAACTTTTTTTTGTCTTTCTTCCACATTCGATGCAATATATGTTCCCAGTAAATTGAAACGTCATATCTGATCCGATGAACTCGTTTAACGCTAAGGATTCTTGACCAATAGGTAACCAGTAAGATACTGGGTTCGTGGGTTGAGTTAACATCTTTCGAATAGTACCGATGATCATGCGCATATAATGCCTATAAAAAATCTCTCAAATTAATCTAGATATAGTATTCTCTATTTAAAAAAATATTTCGCGCGTTTATTTCTTCGGTTGCTAGTTTCGCCTACGACTTCGTCTCTCTTTCCTGTCGGTCTGTTCACCAAAACTAGAATCTCTGTGATTTTCGATCCATTTCTGGCATCCTGGATCATTACCCATCATAACATCAGCCGCTAAGATAGAGTGCTTGATTGCCGTGTCCAATGGATTAGTAATTGCGGAAGTCATTCCTGATCCCACTGCCATGGCAAGGAACGTCGCATTTAATCCTTGTCGGTTAGGTAATCCAAAACTTATATTCGAAGCTCCGCAAGTAGTATTAACACTTAATTCCTCACGCAACTTTTTTATTATACTCATTACTTGGGTTCCAGCAGAATTAATTGCTCCAATTGGCATCACTAAAGGATCTACTAGGATATCTGATCTAGGGATGCCATGATCTTCTGCTCTTTCTACTATCTTTTTCGCCACTGAAAAACGGACCTCAGGGTCTTCTGATATGCCCGTTTCATCGTTAGAGATAGCTACAACTGCTGCTCCAAATTTTTTCACCAAAGGTAAAACTGCTTCCAACCTTTCCTCTTCCCCAGTTACTGAATTAACTAAAGCTTTTCCCTCGTAGACCGACAATCCAGCAGCTAGCGCATCTACAATTGATGAATCTATCGATAAAGGTACATCAGTTATCAACTGCAATAATCGAATACAATCGGACAAAATCTTTGGCTCGTCCGCGAGTGGTATCCCTGCATTAACATCTAGAATTTGCGCTCCTGCTTTAATTTGCGCGATTGCATCCCGTTCGACTCGACTATAATCACCCTGACGCATTTCTTCTGCCAACAATTTACGACCTGTTGGATTAATCCGTTCACCTATAATACAAAAAGGTAGACCATAATCAATATGAACTTCCCGCGTTTTAGAACTAACAACCGTCATCCCTATTTTACCTATTGCTGTTAATTTAGAACCTCCCGCGTCTTTTTCTATTTTATTTCTGGAAGACCTAGAGAGTTACTCCATCAAATCAAACACAAACCCATCGAGGAAAATAGATGAAATTAGTTTACAATTTTTGAATTTTTCCTCTGCGTTCCGATATCAATGTCTTAGCAGTTTCAACCGCTACAGCAGCGTCGCGACAGTAAGCATCTGCACCAATAGCATCAGAGAATTCCTCGTTCAGTGGAGCTCCACCAACTAAAACAATCAATTCCTGTCTGATACCTTGTTCAATCAAGGTATCAATTACCACCTTCATATAAGGCATAGTTGTTGTGAGCAACGCCGACATACCAAGAATATCTGGTTTGTGTTCATCTATTGCCTCAAGATATTTTTCAACACCATTGTTAATTCCAATGTTAATAACTTCGAAACCGGCTCCCTCCATCATCATAGCAACCAGATTCTTACCGATATCATGAATATCACCTTTAACCGTTCCGATTACCATCTTTCCAATTGTTCGAGCGCCAGTTTCAGCCAATAAAGGCCTCAGAATAGCCATACCACCTTTCATTGCATTGGCAGACATCAAAACTTCCGGAACAAACAATATGCCATCCCTGAAATCAATACCAACTATTCGCATGCCCTCAACCAGTGCTTCGTCAAGTACTTTTCCAGCGTCCCAGCCTCGACCTAGAAGAATATTTGTGCCATCCTCTATCTCTTCCTTAAGTCCATCGTAAAGATCGTCATGCATTTGCTCCACAAGATCTTCATCAGACAGCGCGTTGAGATCTATTTCGTCTGATGATTCAATTGATGTTTCTTCGCTCATTGTCTCTGCCCAAAAAACTGCGGTCTATTTGCGCCTATCAAGTCGATATGAAAATACCACTAAATATTACGATGTCGTATGTTTCACGCACCATTTGAGTGCGACGCCAAGGAATCATTTTGCGACATTCAATCGAGACGGATAATGAAAAGCATAAACTTCTTTCATTGTGAGACGCCGATGGGAATTATCATCCACACTAGGTCATCTCTCTGCATGAATCAAAACAATTATGGAATGCACTTAGAATAGCCCTTCAATTTCACCATCTGCACCAATTCGAATGTTATTAGCAGCCGGAATTCGAGGAAGTCCAGGCATCGTCATAATATCTCCGCAAATTGCTACGACAAAACCAGCTCCAGCCGCCAAACGAACTTCACGTATAGGAACCATGTGACCATTAGGAGCTCCTAAAAGAGCAGGATCAGTAGAAAAACTATACTGAGTCTTCGCCATACAAACCGGTAGATTACCAAAGCCTTCTTCCTGTAAATGAGTAAACTGTTGCTTGACCTTTTTGTCTGCGGTAATGTCCTCGGCACCGTAAATTTTTTGGGCGACAGTGCGCGTCTTTTCCCACAATGGTGTGGCATCTTCATACAGAGGTTGAAATTTGGCTGTATCCGAATCAGCGATTTCAACTACTTTTTCTGCTAATTCCTCCGCGCCAGCGCCGCCATCAGCCCAATGTGTGCAAGAGATTGCATCAACCCCTAAATCAACACAAAAGTTTTTTATTGCCTCAAATTCATCGATCGTGTCGGATTCAAAACCATTTACAGCAACAATTACGGGCACCCCAAATTGCTCTAGGTTTTGAATGTGTTTACCTAAGTTTTCGAGCCCTCTGAGCACAGCGTCGGTATTAGGTTTGGACAATTCACTTTTTGACAATCCGCCGTGATACTTTAGTGCGCGAATAGTTGCCACGATTACAGCTGCATCGGGTCTGAGACCCGATTTCCGACACTTGATATTCAAAAATTTCTCAGCACCGAGATCAGCTCCAAACCCAGCCTCAGTAACAACATAATCTGAAAGGCCGAGTCCAGTTTTTGTCGCAATTACAGAGTTGCAACCATGTGCAATGTTAGCGAATGGCCCTCCATGAATTAGAGCCGGATTATTTTCCAAAGTCTGTACTAAATTTGGCCTGAATGCATCCTTCAATAGCACCGTCATTGACCCATCCGCTGATAAATCGCGTGCAAAAATTGGCGAGCGACTTCTTGAGTAACCGACAATTATATTACCTAGACGATTTTGCAAATCTTCAAGATTCTCTGCTAAACAAAAGATTGCCATAACCTCAGAAGCGACAGTAATGTCGAAACCGGACTCACGAGGAAATCCATTTGAAACTCCACCCAATGAAGCTGTTATATTTCTTAAAGCTCGATCGTTCATATCCACCACGCGACGCCAATTTACACGACGCGCATCAAAACCCAAATCATTACTCCAATAAATGTGGTTATCGATCATTGATGAAAGTAGATTATGAGCACTGCCAATAGCATGAAAATCGCCAGTAAAATGTAGATTAATGTCTTCCATTGGAACTACTTGAGCGTAGCCTCCACCTGCTGCGCCACCTTTCATACCAAAACAAGGTCCCAAGCTGGGTTCACGAAGACAAGCCAACGCCTGTTTTCCAATCCTATTCAATCCATCCGTCAAACCGACTGAAGTCGTAGTCTTACCCTCACCTGCGGGTGTCGGTGACATGGCTGTTACCAAAATTAATTTGCCAGGATTTTGATTGCTAAGTTCTTCCACGCAATCTCTTGATAATTTAGCTTTATCATGACCGAAAGGAATCAAGTCAGATTTGGATAATTCAAGCTTTTCAGCGATCTCCACGACCGGCTTCAGTTTCGCGCGCCGAGCGATTTCAATGTCAGTTGTCACGATTTTTTATCTCCTTAGTACCTAATTAATTAGAGCAACGATATTTTGACCAGCACTGTAGCACTTTAAGATGCTGAACTAGCGACATTTGCAATTTTTGAAATTATTTTTCATAAAAAAAACTAATGAAGCATATATCAACGCATGGATTATTACCAATCTAAACATTCCATTAAAATTAATCCCTATTTGCTTAGAGCTGATTCAAGAGGCGCACAAAAACACCTGATCGAGCTTTGGGATCAAAGCAAGTTGATTTTGGTGGCATTTGCATACCGGCATCCGCAACAGCCACTAGTTGGTCGAATGATGTGGGATAACAAGCAAAACCTAGCTCCCAACCGGTCTGACAACGTGCTATTAGCCCATCTATACCTCTATTCCCTAAAACGTAGTCAAGACGTTGGTCTATTCGAGGATTATCAATACCCAGGATCGGACCAAGAACATTATCTTGTAGCAGGGAAACATCAAGTGATGCAACAGGATCATCAGAAATCAAATGAGGCAAAATATTTAGCTGATACAAATTGTCATTGAAAAACAAAACGAATTCACCCCGTTTTCGAGGCCCAAAAAAATCGCAATCATTTCGTGGTAGTGGTTTTATAACAAATAAACTCGATAATCGTGCCATAAATTGATCAAAAGATAAGCCATTCGTGTCTCGCACACACCTGTTAAAAGACATGATCCTCATTTCATCTATAGGAAATAAGGCCATAAGAAAATAATCACAAGGATTGTCATACCCCTGAGCAACTCGCTGCTCTCTTGAATATCGAATTCCAGCTGCAACACGATGGTGACCATCAGTGAGATAAATTTTCGGAACTTGTGTAAACAATTCTTGTAACTTTAACTGTATTTTTAGATCCTTAATTGCCCATATTGTTTGTCGTATTTGATCGTCATCATCAAAACTAAGAAGAGCTGGCTGCAGGGTGGCCTCTTGGATAATGGCTGCAATATCAGGCGTGCTTTTATGGGCTGCACATATAGGGCTCGAAACTGCTCCAACGACTTTTAAATATTCGTAAATATGAGCTTCATGATCAGATTGTGTTTTTTCATGACCTCTAATCACATCTTTTTGATAATCAGCCATTGATACCTCGGCAACTATTCCCGTTTGCTCAAAATCACTTGTCTTAAGTTGATAGATATAAAAATAGGGAGTTGCCTTATATTGATAAAAATCACTTCTTAGCACGTTGCGTAAAAAACTTAAATTCTCAGTCAACAATGTATGTGTTGATATGTTATGACCATCAGGCAAATCCTCAACTGTACGCATCGCGTTAATGAAATTATCTGGATAGTTTTTTGAAAATTTCAGTCTTTCTTCAGAAGACATAGAGTCATAAGGAGGCGCTACGACCTTGGTCGCTAGAGCCTGGTTAGCAAGATATGTCGAAAATGGGCGTATATGGATCAAATATCAAACACTTTGTTTCTTGGAAAATTTAAATTAAGCAGAACAGAACAGACTGTATCTCTATCTAGATCGGGTGATCAGATTGAAAGCTGCCCATAAAATCAACCAAGGCTTCAACACCATCTCTTGGCATAGCATTATAAATGCTGGCCCGACAACCCCCAACACTACGGTGCCCCTTTAAGTTAGCTAAACCCTCTAGACTCGCTTGTTTAACAAACTTACTTTCAAGATCGGGTGTGGGCAATCGGAAAACGACATTCATAATTGAACGACAATCTTTTTGAATTGGGCATTGGTAATATCCTCTACTGTTGTCGATGGCAGCATAAAGCAATCGAGCTTTTTCTTCAGCAGCATTCTCAATAACATTAATTCCTCCAAATTTCGACATCCATTTCAAAACTTTGCCAACAATATATATCGGAAAGACAGGGGGGGTATTAAACATGGAGTTTTTTTCTGCATGTACATCATATCTAAGATACCTGCCTTGATTAGGATTAATGTCTCTAAGAAGAGTATGACGAATAAATACAATTGCTAATCCGGCAGGGCCTAAATTCTTTTGTACACCACCATACACGAGGCTGAATTTGTCCCAGGGGATTGGTCGAGACATATAATCAGACGACATATCTGAAACGATAGGCACCTCAACTTCAGGCCATTCATGAAAACGGACTCCACCGATTGTTTCGTTGGAGGTTATATGTAGATATGTTGTATTATCTTTTAGCTGAATCTCATTATTTTCTGGCATTCGAACATAATCGTTGTCTCTCCCGTCCCATGCAATATATACATCACCATAATTTTCTGCATCTATGATAGCGCTCTGCGCCCAAGAACCAGAATCAACATAGGCAGCTCTTTTTCCTTCAGCAAGCAGATTCATTGGAACCATCGAGAATTGAAGCGTCGCTCCTCCTTGTAAAAAAAGAATAGAGAAATCATCTGGCACATTAAATATTCTCCGCGTTAGCACGATAGCTTCGTCATGAACCTCCATGAAATCTTTCCCTCGATGACTCATCTCAATTAAAGACATCCCCGAACCTCTGTAATTGATCAATTCTTCCTGAGCTTCTTCCAGAACTTCGAGTGGCAAAGTGCATGGACCTGCACTAAAATTATAAATTCGATTATTCATGGCATATCACCGATCACAAAATTAATCTAGGTTTTAACTCTAGTTAACACAATTATGCAAAACGTCCCGACCAAAGGCCTCAATCACATCTAACACTCCCTCAGCTACTGCATTTTGAGCTTGCAAAGTAGATGCACCAATATGGTGGGTACCATAAACACATTTATGACTTGCCAAAGCTGACTTAAATTGTCCCTCAGCTACTGCAGGTTCATCACAGTAAACATCTAGTCCTACTCGCAAATCTTGCTTATCTAAAGCCTGAATTAACGCATGTTCATCTATTATGTCGCCTCGTGATGTATTGATTAAAATAGCCCCTGGTTTTAGTTTCTGAAGGAACTGTGTGTCAATCATTCCCTGAGTGCTGGAATTTGATGGAACATGCACGCTGATCACATCGCAACTCTGAATCAACATATCAACATGTTTCATCATCTCTACATTCAAATCTCTAAGTCGACTTTGAATACTAGCCGACCGATCTGGATTTTCAACAGCATGTAACTTTAGACCGAATCCGACTGCCCGCTCCAATACTGCTAAGCCAATAGCTCCAAGTCCAATCACACCAAAAGTACGTTGATATAAACCTCTAGCAACCGAATATCGCTTCTTATTCCATCGTTCTGAGCGCAGATCAAAGACATTATCAGGAATCTGTCTATCGATGGCTATCAAGAGTCCTATGACTAGCTCAGCAACAGCAGCCGCATTTTTTCCTGGAACATTGCAGACACTAATTGATTTCTTTCTTGCAAATTCTCTATCAATGGTATTTGTTCCTGCGCCCGCTCGGACAATCAATTTTAAATTTTGTGATGAATCAATGATGCTAGCGTTTACAAGAGTGCTGCGAACTACTAGTATCTCCGTGTTATCCATTGCATTCAGCAATGTATCTCCTGTAAGCTCAGGCTTTAGCTCAACCATGTGCCCAGCATCCACTAGCCTATTTACGGCAAAAGATGGAAATTTATCTGCTATAAGAACTTTCAACAGCCCCCCACCGATCTCTTTCTATTATTCTTAAGTTTCATTCTCTACCACTAAACTCAGTTACAGGTTATACCACATTGATCTTTTAGTGGGAACGCACACGAAGATTATGGTTTTTTCAACTAACTATCCTTTTTAGTAGACATAACTTTATAGATTTTGAATATTCACTCCTTAACTATACCTCACTTGATAGCGATAAGTTCGATCTCGAACACCAAAGTCTCATTAGGTCCGATACTAGCACCTGCACCTTGCGCTCCATAGGCTAATTCTGGAGGAATAACAACTTCCCATATGTCGCCTTCTACCATAATTTGCAATACCTCTCGCCAACCCTTGATAATGCTATCTAAACTAAATGTTGCTGGATTTCCCCGTGATCGAGAACTATCAAAAACTGATCCATCAATTAATCGGCCAACGTAATGCACTACAACCGTATCGGTTGGTCCAGGTGAACGCCCTGCTCCGGACTCTATGATACGATATTGTAGACCGCTTTTTGTAGCTACCACATCTGAACGCCTACCATAATCCGTGCGATAGTCTTGACCACGCATTCGTCCTGATTCTGCCATAGCATTTTGTTTTTCCATTGCTTGCAACTGATAAACACTTAATGACTCTTTCATTTCATCATCGGTCATCAGCGGTGACCGATTAAGAAAAGCATCATCGATCGCTTTCATAAAAGTATCAACATCGATATCTATCTTTTCACGAACTACTTGTTCTGCTAACTGATTACCGATCTGGTAACCGATTGTATAGCTAAATTTTTGCTTATCTGTTTCGATCATTGCTTGATTATCAGCGATAGTCAAACCTGATAAAAAAAGAAAAAAGGATCCAAATACTTTTGCAATACAGCTTTTCATAATCTAACCTCGAACACTTTTCTTATAATGGTTAAACAAAGTATATAACACTTGAATTTTACCCGACTGATTTTATGTAATTCATTAGATTCATTGAAAGTAAGAACATTTCGCCTTCTATTTTCGTAAAATTATCTATTAGAGAGACCTAATCGTTTCCAAATAAGGTTGTACACATATATTAGGGAGAAAGTATACTGTGTATTCTAAAAATACGCTTTATAATGAACCTCGTAACCCCAAATGACAATTGATAAAAAACTGTTAGAAATTCTACGGTGCCCCGTCACTAAACAACAAGTCTTTCCCCTGTCACTAGAACAGCTGGATATATTGAACAACGAAATTATATCTGGCAATATTTTACAAGCTGATGGAAATGCAGTGATAGAAAAAATACAGCATGCATTGATAACAGAAAACAAAAGTCGTATTTATCGTATTGATAAAAATATACCGATTATGCTTGAAGACGAAAGTATTCTGGCTAGGCAGATTAAAGGATTCGATAAATCTATCTGATAGAGTCAGAAAATAACCTGACATCTCAATCGTTGATAATTCTCTATGGTTTGCTTTTTTTCTGATAATATTCCATAAGAATTTCTGCTACCTCTGGTCTACAAAATTCAATAGGAAGAGGCTTTCCAATTTCCAAAAGTTGACGAACACGAGTTCCCGATAAAAGAGTGAAATCCTCTGGCTTGTGATTACGTGCATCTCGCATCATTACAACACGGCGTAGTTTTTTGGAATAAGCAGTGTGATCAGCACGAAAAATTTGAATCTGCAATGCCTGTTTAGAACCTTCTTCATCAAAAACACTTTGCGCATCGAAAGGTGCATAATAATCACCAACTCCTGCATGATCACGTCCAACAATTAGGTGTGTGCAGCCCGCATTTTGTCTAAAAATAGCATGGAGAAGAGCCTCTCTTGGCCCAGCATAAAGCATATCAAAACCATAACCAGATAACTTTACACTATTTGGTGGAAAATAACGTGCAATCATCATCTGAATTGCGGTAATTCGAATTTCTGCTGGGATATCTCCTCTTTTAAGTCGGCCTAACAAAGTATGAATCAGAATCCCATCTGCCCCCAATTCTTCTTTTGCAATTTTACAGAGTTCTTCGTGATGCCTATACATGGGGTTTCGGGTCTGGAATGCTACTACGGTAGTCCATCCTCGAACAAAAATATCATTACGTATCTCTTGTGCAGTTTCAAATATTCCTGGAAATGCCTTTGTGAAATAACTAAAATTAATAACACGCAAAGGCCCTGAAACTAACGTTCTACCTAACTCGAGAAATGTTGCTACGCCTGGATGCTTCGAATCAGTTGTACCAAAAACATTTTCTAAGATTATATCAATTTCATGGTTAGACAAATGCTCGACTGATTCTACATCTTGTATAGCAATAACTGGATTACCTCGAATGCCAGGGTCACGTAATGCCAAAGACGTGCCTACTTTTATTGGTTTTTCCTTATTAGTGAGATTTATAATTGGAATAGGCCAAAATAATCCCGATCTAGTAAATAAATTTAAAGAAACTGACAAAGCATCAGATTTATTCATAAATCCATTCAATGGCGTGAAATAACCGCTACCCAACATAACAATATTGGCAACTGCGGAAGGACTAATAATTAGATTGTCTAGATTCGCAGCATTTTCTTCTGTAGCTAGTCGATCATCGTCGTCATCTATAAATAAGCTATTAAGCTTGTCAGCACTATAAGGGGGAATCATTTGTTGGGATCAAGAATCGACTAAAGCCTCTCATTTATGCTAGCCCGATGTTCGACGACTTACGACGGCAGATGCAAGTTTACCTAAAAGGTCCGAGCTTTTGTCCCAACCCAAACAAGCATCAGTGACACTTTGACCATAGGTAAGTGGTTGGTCAGGAACAATATCCTGGCGACCTTCAATCAAATGACTTTCGATCATCACACCAATAATGTGGCTATTCCCGCGACGTATTTGATCAGACACGTCATCACAAACTTCAATCTGCCGCGTTGCATCTTTGCGACTATTTGCATGACTAAAATCGATCATAATTTTTGACAACACATGAGAATTCATAAGACGTTGATACGCATCTTGAACACTTTCCGCATCAAAGTTAGGTTCAACTCCGCCCCGCAGAATTAGATGACAATCATTATTACCGCTCGTTGAGAAAATTGCCGAATTACCTGCTTTAGTTAGCGTCAAAAAGTTATGGGGATGATTAGCTGAAGCAATAGCATCAACTGCTATCCGAAGATTACCATCCGTTCCATTTTTGAAACCAACAGGCATTGACAATCCTGAAGCCATTTCTCTATGTAACTGACTTTCAGTTGTTCTGGCGCCAATCGCACCCCAGCTAATCAGATCTGCTAGGTATTGTGGTGTCATTAAATCTAGATACTCTGTTCCAGCAGGCATGCCCATGTTATTTAAATCAAGTAACAACTTTCGGGCAGTCTGTAATCCCGACGCTATATCAAAAGTTCCATCAAGACTTGGGTCATTTATTAAACCTTTCCATCCTATTGTCGTTCGCGGTTTTTCAAAATATACCCGCATTACTACAAGAAGATCTGTCACATATTTCTGCCTCATGGTTAATAGTCGCTCAGCGTACTCGATCGCGGCTTTCGGATCATGAATTGAGCATGGCCCAATTACTACAAGTAACCGATCATCTTTGCCATGCAAAATATTGTGAATTTCCTGCCTCGTCATAAAAGTTAGATTTGCAGCATTAGTGGTGGCAGGATACATATCACAAATTGATTTTGGGTTAGGTACCTCCCGTATTCCGGTAATTCTAAGATCATCTATTTGGCGTTGATCCACCATTCGAAAGTCCTTATATGAAAATTTGTTAATCGACCCAACGTTATTGCAAAACATGGCCGCCGAAGTATAACCGACAAATGGTTCAGTAAATTCTTTGTTTAGTTGGGATTCCTAGTAAAGTTCTACTGACTACACTGGAGATTGAATCTTTCTAGCCAGATATGCTGTGCCAATTCTTCAATCAATGGAGTCTAGCGGAACAGAGCTGTCCGACAAATGCCACGTTTCGTACATCAGCCGTTGTATACTCCCCCACTGATACTCTATCGTCTTATACTTATCGCTAATAATCAACAAAAACAAGGGTGCTGATTCCTTAAACCACTGAAAACTTACCCCATAAACAACCGATACCATGAAACAAGAATGAAATCAATAAAAAACGTAATCGAAAGAAACAGTCGCTTGGCTAAATATAAACATAAGTAATTGATTTTCCTATATGAAAACCTTAAAAAATTCAAATCCCCGTAGTTTTATTCATCAGATTATCGAGCACAATCACAAATCTGAAAGCCAAAAAAACCTGATTGTCACTCGCTTTCCGCCCGAACCTAATGGGTACCTGCACATTGGTCATGCGAAGTCGATATGTCTTAATTTCGGCATCGCCAAAGAATTTAATGGTAAATGTTTCTTGAGATTCGATGATACAAATCCTGATAAAGAGAATGCAGAATATGTTCATGCGATAAAAAACGATGTTGAGTGGCTAGGATTCAATTTTTCTGATCATTTAACATATGCCTCAGACTACTTCGAACAACTATATCAATGGGCTTTGGATTTGATCCAAGATAACAATGCCTATGTGTGCAGTCTTAGCGGAGAACAAATTAGAGAAACTAGGGGCACTCTAAAAAAAGTTGGCATTGAAAGTCCGTATCGAAATCGTAGTATTGAAGAAAATATTGAACTGTTCCATCGTATGCGCGCTGGAGATTTTGATGATGGCATGCATGTATTAAGGGCAAAAATTGACATGTCTTCACCTAACATCAATCTTAGAGATCCAACACTGTATCGAATTCGACACCAACACCATCAAAACACGGGTAACTCATGGTGTATTTATCCGATGTATGACTTTACCCATCCATTATCTGATGCTATTGAAGGAGTCACGCATTCTCTTTGTACACTTGAATTTGAAGATCACCGGCCCTTATATGATTGGATACTCCAAAACGTAAATGTGCCCTGCCAACCGCGTCAAATTGAGTTTTCTCGATTATCGCTTGACTACACCATTATGAGTAAGAGGCATCTAACTAACCTCGTTCAAAGTGGATATGTCAACGGCTGGGACGACCCAAGAATGCCAACCCTATCGGGAATGCGTCGCCGAGGTTATAGCGCCTCTAGTATCCGCAATTTCTGCGAGCGTATTGGCGTTACTAAAAAAAACCAACATATCGAACTCAGCGCATTAGAGACCTGCGTTCGAGACGACTTGGAGACAAATGCGCCAAGAAAGTTTGGCGTATTAAACCCAATTAAACTAATTATAGAAAATTACCCGGAAAGCCGATCGGAATCATTTGAGGTCCCCAATCATCCAAACAATCCGAGTATGGGGACAAGAACTATAACTTTCTCTCGAGAAATCTGGATTGACTCTGATGATTTTTTAGAAGATCCGCCAAAAAATTTCTTTAGACTTGCACCTGGACGTGAAGTACGACTTCGTTACGCTTACTATGTTACGTGTACTAATTTTATAAAAGATCCAGAAGGCCACATTAACGAGATTTACTGTCAATATGATCCTGATAGTCATGGCGGCGGAACTAAAGATGGACGAAAAGTAAAAGGTACTCTGCATTGGGTCTCTTGCAATCATGCTGTCGACGCAAAAATCCGTTTATATAATCCTCTTTTTCTTGTAGCAGATCCACTAAATGAGTCTACGTCGACACTAGATAAAACGCTTAACCCAGATTCGCTAACTGAATTAAATGGATCTAAAGTTGAAATATCTCTATCAAACTTAACAGCTGGAAAAGTTTTTCAACTCGAACGCATCGGATATTTTTGCATCGACACTGATACCAAAGATAATCAACTTATATTGAACCGAACCGTGACTCTCCGTGAATCTAAGCAGATCTCAAACAAAAAGCTCTAAGGGGAAATCAAGATTTCTAGCCAAAAAATAAACTTTTAGTTTTAAAGATAGCGCCAACCAATTAATCTATCCTAGATTTTGGTTTACAATCTACATTCCCGATACCAAAACAAAAAAATCATGGATTTTCTTACTGAATACGGTCTGTTTTTAGCAAAAACCCTGACACTTTTAGCAGGATTCGCGGTTGTTCTTATATCGATCATTTCTGTCTCATTGAAGCGACGCACTGGCTCACAGGAGCATGTTGACGTTAAAAAAATCAATGATCAATATCAGCAAATGACTGACACACTTGAAAAAGCTATGCTATCAAAAGATGATTTGAAGAAAAACCAAAAAATCAAAAAGAAAAGGGAGAAAAAGAAAAACAAACATACTAGTAATGAAGAAAATGGAAATCGGAGACGCATTTTTGTTCTTGACTTTGAAGGCGATCTTATGGGTAGTGCAGTTATACAGCTTAGGAAAGAAATCACTGCTATTTTGACAGTAGCAACACAAACGGACGAAGTTTTATTACGTCTTGAAAGCGGTGGTGGCGTTGTGCATGCGTATGGCTTAGCTGCCTCTCAGTTGGCAAGACTGCGAAACAAAAAGATTCCCTTGACAGTATCTGTGGATAAAATTGCGGCTAGTGGAGGCTACTTAATGGCCTGTGTGGCCGATAAAATATTAGCAGCACCTTTTGCGATAATTGGATCAATTGGCGTAATTACTCAAATTCCGAATTTTAATCGATTGCTAAAAAAACATGACATCGACTTCGAGCAAGCAACAGGTGGTGAATTCAAACGTACGGTCACAATGTTTGGTGAAACCACCGAAAAAGGAAGACAGAAACTTCAGGAAGAAGTTGAAGGGATACACGGATTATTTAAAGACTTTGTAAAGGAACAAAGACCTATCGTAGATATAAATAAGATTGCAACAGGTGAGCATTGGCTAGGTACACATGCTCATGGTTTAAAACTTATTGATGAACTAAAAACTAGTGACGATTATTTAATGAGCCTTGCAGAAGCAGCTGATATCTATGAGGTCAATTACCACGCAAAGAAAAAACTAATAGATCGAATTACCTCAGTTTTTAGTACGCTCAGTAAAAGAAGCAACTTCATAGAGCAATATGCAGTGACTGAACAACACGCCTCTCCTATGTTTAAGTCACATGGGGATCCGCAGATTTGATTTACTCTCTTGGCAATCTAATTCCTGAGATATCCGAAGACGCATATGTTGCTGATAGTGCAGTTATCATCGGCTCCGTACAAATAGCCACCAAAGCTAGTGTCTGGTACGGAACAGTTCTAAGAGGTGATAATGACTTTATCGTAATTGGAGAACGAAGCAACGTACAAGATGGGGCAGTTATTCATGTAGACAAAAATACACCTACCACAATTGGTAAAAATGTTTCAATCGGACACGGTGCAATGATTCACGGATGCACGATTGATGATGGATCTCTTGTTGGGATCGGTAGCGTCATTATGGATAATGCTTACATAGGCAAAAATTCTCTGGTCGGCGCTAAGAGTTTGATAACAGAAGGAAAAAAATTTCCAGACGGTTCGCTAATTCTAGGATCCCCAGCTAAACTCATTAGAAGCTTAACTGATCAAGAAATATCTCAATTGCTTGCCAATGCTGAAATCTATGTTAATCGATTGTTGCATTACAAATCTGAGTTATATCCAATTAGCTGACTATAGTCCCTCGCACTTAATCTCCTCCACCTCGCTTAAAATTGTAAGCAGCTCCAGATTCGGCTTTTGACGTCCAACGTGAGGTAACTGTTTTCATTCTAGTATAAAAACGAACGCCCTCTGGACCATGTATGTGATAATCACCGAATAAAGATCTCTTCCAACCGCCAAAACTGTGAAAAGCTAAAGGCACGGGAATCGGAACATTTACGCCCACCATTCCTATTTGAACCCTTTGAGCGAAATCTCTGGCAATCTCCCCATCTCGCGTAAAAATAGTCGCTCCATTGCCATATTGGTGGTCATTGATTAAGGATACGGCTTCTTCATAACTCGCAGCCCGAACTACAGCTAATACAGGGCCAAATATTTCTTCCCTATATATCGTCATCCCTGGCTTAACCCTATCAAATATAGTGGCGCCCACGAAGAATCCATCTTCATATCCCGTGACATTAATCTCTCTACCATCAACAACTAATTCTGCGCCCTCTTGCACACCCAAATTAATGTAGTCATGGATGCGCTTTTTAGCATCGGGGGTTATAACGGGCCCCATTTCTCGATCTTGCTCAGTGTAAGCGCCTATCTTTAATTCTTTCACTCTATCTTTTAAACTGTCGACTATGGCATTTGCAATCTTATCGCCAATTGCAACAACAACAGAAATAGCCATGCACCGCTCACCTGCTGAACCATATGCAGCACCCATGATAGCATCAATAACTTGATCAAGATCCGCATCATTCATCACAACCAAATGATTTTTTGCTCCACAAAGTGCCTGTACTCGTTTACCTTTGGTACACGCTGTGTTGTATACATATTCTCCAACAGAGGTAGACCCCACAAAACTAATAGCCTGGATAGCATTATGACTAAGAAGAGCATCAACAGCTTCCTTATCACCATTAACCACATTGAAAACACCATCAGGGAGGCCTGCTTCTGTCAACAATTCAGCTAATCGGAGACTACAAGATGGATCTTTTTCCGAGGGCTTAAGAACAAAAGTATTGCCACAAGCTATAGCAATTGGAAACATCCACATAGGCACCATCGCAGGAAAATTAAAAGGAGTAATGCCTGCACAAACTCCTAACGGCTGTCTCATACTCCATGAATCAACACCGGCAGCAACATTACCGGAATATTCACCTTTCAACAGCTCTGAAATGCCGCATGCAAATTCGACTACTTCAAGACCCCTATTAATCGATCCTTTGGCGTCGTCGATTAATTTTCCATGTTCACATGAAACAATTTCAGCTAACTTATCTATATTCTTGATAATGAGCTCCCGAAAGCGAAATAGAACCTGAGCTCTACTTCCTGGAGATGTAGCAGACCATTCAGAAAATGCGCTAAGGGAATTTTCGACTATCGAGTTTACGTCAATAGCTGAAGCCAAAGGTACCTTCTTTACAACTTTTCCAAGAGCAGGATTGTATACATCTCCATATCTATCACTTTCCCCTTGAAACTTATGCCCATCCATATAATGAGCTAGCGTTTGTTGTATCTGATCATCCATTGCTAAAATTCCTCTCGTTGCGTATATTTTCATATCGCTATGAATTTGACTTAAAAAACACAATCGTAAAGTAATTGAATATTACACGGTTTATAGCGCTAACATTACATTGAATGTCATGTCTTACTCTCAATCCGTCTATAATTAACCTGCAACCTAAATTTAACCGAGATCCATTTAACCGATTAGCTACTGTACTACCCTATCGGCATAAAATCTAGAACTTGAAATCTTCACCCAATAACGAACCCTAAGATCGATAGGAAAAAATAGTAGGAGACCTGTAATGACAACTAATTTAAGTCAGATTCGACAGAAAGATATTGATTATACCTTGCACCCATATACGAATATTTCCACTCATGAGAGAAATGGTCCACTTGTCATCACCCGTGGTGACGGAATAAATGTATGGGACGACCAGGGCAACAAATATATCGAAGGCCTTGCAGGCCTTTGGTGCGTATCATTAGGATTCAGTGAGCCTCGCTTGGGGCGAGCTGCTGCGAAACAATTTGATACGCTACCTTATACACATACTTTCGCTCATCGCTCAAGTGAACCTGTTATTGAATTATCGGAACGTTTAATATCGATGGCACCTGAAAAAATGACTAAAGCTTTTTTTGTCAATTCGGGCTCCGAGGCGGTTGACACAGCAATCAAATTTGCTTGGTATTACAATAATGGCCTGGGGCGCTCAGAAAAGAAAAAAATTATTTCTAGACGGCGAGGTTATCATGGTGTAACTGTTGCTGGCGGTAGCTTAACCGCTATACCTTTAATGCAAAATGGATTCGATCTTCCAATAGCTCGAATGCTGCAAACGGACACCCCCAATTATTACCGTTTCTCTGATGAAAATGAAAGTGAGGAGCAATTTTCAGATCGACTAGCCAAAAATCTTGAGGATCTAATTTTGTCGGAAGGACCAGAAACAGTCGCAGCATTTATTGCTGAACCTATAATGGGAGCTGGTGGAGTAATCCTACCGCCAAAAACATATTTCAAAAAAATTCAGGATGTTTTAAAAAAATATGATGTCCTAATGATTGCCGATGAAGTTATTTGTGGTTTTGGAAGAACTGGAAACATGTGGGGCTCACAAACCTACAAAATACAACCCGACATGGTAACTTGCGCTAAACAACTATCATCTGGTTACTTGCCGATAGCAGCTCTAATGATTTCAAAAGACATTTATGATGTTTTTAGAAATCAGAGCGATAAGCATGGCGTTCTTGGCATGGGCTATACGTATGGAGGTCATCCTGTCGCTGCCGCTGTAGCTGTTGAAACTCTCAAAATTTACCATGAGCGCGAGATCATAAAACACGTTCAATCTATTGCGCCCAAATTTCAAGAAAGACTTAGCGAACTGGATAATCTACCACTGATTGGAGAAGCGAGAGGAATTGGCCTCATTGCCGGGCTTGAATTAGTATCAAATAAAACAACTCGTGCATCGTATCCGTCTGAAATTAAGGCATCGGCTTTAGTGGCTGAGCATGCACTTAAACATGGTCTTATTGTGCGTGGCCTCCCAGGGGATGTAATTGGGATCTGCCCACCTTTAATTATCCAAGAAAATGAAATCGATGATCTTTTTGATCGACTTACCGTTGCATTAAATGATGCTCATGATACGATCGAAAAAAGCTCTTGATATAGTGCAATTTTTGGAGAAGAAGAGCTAATGAAATTAAACACTTTAAGAATTCTGCTTCTTATTAAGACATTATGCATCGTTTTTTTTCTTCCGCTTAAAGTAGGAGCAGAGGAGATTTCGTGGTTTCTAACAAACAAAACCGATGACAATGGTAGGCCAATCGTAACATCCGACATCTTTTTCAGTTGCTCCGACAAAATTTATACAATGGCTACACTTGGCAATTTGAAAAAAGGCCCGAACGTAATTACCTTTGATTGGATTGATCCGTCTGGCAAACAACGTGAAACTGAGCGACATCGCTTCAATCATTCTGGTCATCGCCAACAAATCTGGGCGTGGTTAACACTACATCCACCACCGCGAACAATTGCCCTGCGACTTTTCAATCCTTCATATGGTATGCAAGAATTTATAGGAATATGGAATGTGGAAGTTTCAATCAACGGGATTAAATTTGGTAAAAAACAATTTGAAATCCTATGCTGAAAGAAAAAATCTATCGCCAATATTTTTTCACAATTTATTTAATATTTATTTTAAACAAAAAAATAATTTCCACTCCGATATAGCTGCATATACAAAAAACCAATAATTTTTTAACCTCAGAATCAACAATGAAAATAGGGATTCCAAAAGAAATTAAGAATCATGAGTATAGAGTTGGATTGTCACCAGCTAGTGTCCGAGAACTTGTAACACTTGGGCATGAAATCCTATTGGAATCCAATGCAGGAATTGGAATTGGCGCCACAGACGAAATATATAAAAAAGTAGGTGCAAGAATCTGCTCTGATCCTTCAGAAATATTTATGAAATCAGAAATGATTATTAAAGTTAAAGAGCCGCAAGAAAAAGAACGGGCAATGTTAAACGAAGGACAAATTCTTTTCACCTATCTCCATCTTGCTCCTGATGCTCAACAAACTTCCGATTTGGTGAATAGTGGAGCTATATGTATAGCATACGAAACTGTTACATCCCCACAGGGAGGATTACCACTTTTAGCACCAATGTCGAAGGTAGCAGGTCGCATGTCAATACAGGCTGGCGCCTACTGTCTAGAGCACTCTCATGGAGGTCTAGGCATACTCCTTGGCGGTGTACCAGGCGTTGATCCCGCTAAAATTGTTGTTCTCGGAGCAGGTGTCGTTGGCACTCATGCAGCACACATCGCTGTAGGAATGGGTGCTGATGTTTGGGTTATCGACAAAAATCAAGATGCACTTGAAACCCACTGGCAGCAGTTCGGTAGAAGTACAAACACCGTATTTTCCACAGAAGAAGCTATTGAAGAACATGTAATCAATGCTGATTTAGTCATTGGTGGGGTGCTAACGCCTGGTGCAACGACTCCGAAATTAGTCAATAAAGATTTAGTAAAATCGATGAAACCAGGCGCTGTCATAGTTGATGTTGCCATCGATCAAGGAGGATGCTGTGAAACCTCCAGACCTACAACACATGATGAGCCGACTTATATTGCCCATGATGTAGTTCATTACTGCGTTACAAATATGCCGGGTGGAGTTCCACGTACATCTACTTATTCTTTAAACAATGTAACCCTCCCACATGTAATAAATCTGGCTACAAATGGATATCATAAAGCTCTCTCTGACGACCCATATCTTCGGCAAGGTTTAAATATTTGTTTAGGCGAGGTTACTAGCGTCGAAGTTGCAACTACCCATCAATATAAACATGTTCCAACAGAACGTATACTGGGCATATGATCCAATTATGTGGAAATTTTTAAATATTCATAAATCAAAGAGGTGACCACTGATGGCAAAATTAACACCTAGCGAAGCATTTGTAGAAACCATGGTTGCGCATGGTGTCACTGATATTTTTGGAATAATGGGTTCTGCTTTTATGGACGCCATGGATATTTTTGAGCCAGCAGGCATTAGATTTATTCCTGTAGTTCATGAGCAAGGTGCAGCCCACATGGCTGATGGATACGCAAGAGTTAGTGGGCGACATGGAGTATGTACTGGTCAAAATGGTCCTGGCGTTAGTAATTGTGTAACAGCAATAGCAGCAGCATATTGGGCACATTCGCCCGTTGTGATCATTACTCCCGAGACGGGCAGTCTTGGCATAGGTCTAGGTGGCTTTCAAGAGGCAAATCAACTACCGATGTTTCAAGAATTTACCAAGTACCAGGGCCATGTAAATAATCCTTCACGAATCGCAGAATTTACAGGTCGATGCTTCGATCGAGCTCACTCTGAACTAGGGCCTACTCAACTTAATATTCCACGAGATTATTTCTATGGAGAGATAGATGTAGAAATTCCCCAACCGAAGACTATAGACCGCGGCCCTGGAGGTATAACTAGTCTGACCCATGCAGCTGAGATTATCGCAAATGCTGATTTTCCAGTGATCATTTCAGGGGGAGGAGTTGTGATGGGAAATGCCATGGAAGAGTGCAAAATGCTAGCAGAATATCTCAATGCACCAGTAGTTAATAGCTACCTACATAATGATTCATTTCCAGCAAATCATCCTCTCTGGTGTGGACCTCTAGGATATCATGGCTCCAAAGCAGCAATGAAGATACTCCAACGAGCAGATGTCGTTATTGCTCTTGGAACGCGCTTAGGACCTTTTGGAACTCTGCCGCAGTATGGTATGGATTATTGGCCCACGAATGCTCAGATTATTCAAATCGATACAGACCACAAAATGTTAGGTTTAGTAAAAAATATATCAGTAGGCATTTGTGGAGACGCTAAAAGCTCCTCTGTTGCTCTACTGGACTACTTAAGACGTCTTGAGGTTAAATGCAAAAGGAATTATGACGAACGCATGACAACCATGACTTCTGAAAAAGAAGCTTGGGAGCATGAATTGAATAATTGGATCCATGAAAACGATGAGTGGAGTTTATCTGTAATTAAAACGGCGCGCGAAGGTGATCTCCATCCTCGACAAGTACTGCGAGAATTGGAAAAAGCAATGCCGGAAAATGCGATGGTATCTACAGATATAGGTAATATAAACGCCATAGCAAATAGTTATCTCAGATTCAATCAACCAAGAAGTTTTTTTGCACCTATGAGTTTTGGCAACTGTGGTTATGCCTTTCCAACAATAATTGGCGCGAAAGTTGCCGCCCCCGACCGACCCGCTATTGCTTATGCTGGAGATGGAGCTTGGACTATGAGCATGGTAGAAACTATGACATGTGTTCGCCATAAAATACCTGTAACCGCTGTGGTTTTTCATAATCGTCAATGGGGTGCCGAAAAGAAAAATCAGGTTGATTTTTATGGTAATAGATTCGTAGCAGGCGAATTAGAAGGACAGGATTTTGTAGCCATCGCTCAAGCAATGGGAGCTAAAGGTATTAAAGTAAATAAATTAGAAGACGTTGGCAAAGCGCTACAGAAAGCTGTAGAAGCTCAAATGAATGCTGGTGTTACAACCGTGATTGAGGTCATGTGCACGCGTGAACTTGGGGACCCATTCCGAAGAGACGCCCTCAAAAAACCAGTACGTTATCTCTCAAAATACAGTAACTATGTCTAAATTATAAAATATTGCAGCTAGCTAGCCCGACGATATAGAGCAAAAGCCACAAAGAAAAGACTAGCGGTAGGTAATATCGCGCCCCAAAAAGGAGGTACGCCATAACCTAATACGATATAACCGAAAGCTTTATTCATAGTGTGAAACAGTAATCCTGCCATAATTCCAATAAATAAATTGCGGCCCATAGTGCCGGAACGCAAGCTGCCAAATACAAATGGAATTGATAATACCAACATTGCGGCAGTCGACATCGGTAAGATAATTTTCTGCCAATATGCTAATTGGTATGAGCGCGCATCTTGACCATTATTTGCAAGATAGTTAGTGTATTTTAATAACTGGCTGATGGATAATCTATCAGGAGTAATTAAGAAATCCGATAACATTTCTGGTGTAATATCTGTAGACCAAGAAGATTTATTGGAAAGTCTTATCGTACTTTCTCCATTTATTCCAATCCTAGTCTCACGTAACTCAAACAAATCCCAACCATCATCTCGATAAAGACCTCTTTCAGCCTGTTGCATAGAAACAAGCCTTCTGCCTTCGTCAACTTCGAATATTCTAATTTGCAACAAAGTCAAATCAGGCAAAACTTGACCGATATTGATATATTTACTTCCATCACGCATCCACAAGCCAAAACTATTGCTCTGCTCCATAGACCGTTGTAAGGATTCAGCTCGACCGCGTTGCGCCTCACTTTCACTCCAAGGATTTACAAATTCTCCAATCAGTATCAAAACTACCATAAATAATGCGCCAACCTTTAAGACGCTAATTGTAATTCTTGCCATTGAAACGCCGCTAGCTCGCACGATAATTAGCTCAGAACCCGATGCTAAAGATGATAACCCGAGAATTGAGCCAATCAACGCAACCATTGGAAAGGTTTGATAAGCAATAAGTGGGGCACTCAAAACCACAAATCGAATCACGTCAATCAAGTCATAACTTCCAATTCCAACGTCAGCCAGTTCTTCAAGAAATACCATGAAAAGAAAAATACCCATCAGAACAACAAAAACAAGCGATGAGTAACGTAAAATGGCTTGGCCAATGTAACGATCAATTAAACGCATTATTTCGAATCTCGATAAAACCTGATAAACAGCGTCCTATTATTTGCTCGTCTCCAAAACAGATAAATAGTGATAACGCTGATTAGGGCATGAAGAATCCATAAAAGGATTAGCGGTTCTTCGTGCCCTCGCCTGGAAAGTGCTACCAAATAAGCCGCTAAATTTGCGTATGCAAAATAAGTTAGAAGAGCTCCCATCATCATGGATACACGATTTTTGTTCTTTCCGTTATATGCAAGCCCAAGTGCCAACAACATCAGAACTGGCAAGATTATTATCTTCGAAATACGCCAATGGAGCTCGGATCGAATTTCTAAATCGTGCTTATGATTCCATAAATCCGTTGTTTTCCATCCCGCAAGTCGACGCTTTCGCTGTTGGGGTATGGTCCTTTCATCCAGCAGTAAACCATAAGTTTCAAATTCTAATGACTGGTAACTAAGGCTTCCAGGTGTACCATCATAACGAACTCCATCACGTAATAAGAAATGGCTATAAAAATTATCTTCTACAATAGTTCTTTCTGCTCTGGATGCCACAACAATTCCATCCTTAGATTTAGATCGCAACCAAATAAAAATATTACGATAAAGCTTTTCTCTTGAATCAAAGGTCTCTACGTAATAAACGCCATCTCCGCCAGGATCTTCAACGAAAACACCTGGGATTATTCCTGTCCCATCGCTTTTTGTACGAAATTCGTGCTCTACATCATCCCCACTGCGAAGAGCAAGAGGAGATAAAGACAGCGAAAAGCCACTGATAATGACTCCTAATACAATAACCAGGTATAAAATTGGCTTTAGGAAACTTGATGGCCCAAAACCTGAGGCTGCGGCGACAATAATTTCTCGATCACGCGACCAGCGAGCTAGAACTAAAAGGGTTGCGAGGAAGACTGCTAAAGGCAGGATAATGTCGAGATGGCTCAATAAACGAAGGCCCAGTAACATCAAAACGCTGTTCATTGGAATTGTTCCTTCAGATGCGAGCTGTAAATAATCGGTAATCCGAACTACCAAGAAGATAAATAAGACCAAAAACGCCACAGCAGCGATATTCTGGGCCACTTCACGTATGAATGAGCGATGAAGAATCAATTATTTATAGTACCATCGATTATTTTGACAGAACCACAAAACTCACACGACAATACACAGCAATTGTAAGATTTAATCATAATTAATGCAGTAATAAACAATCTCATACAACTGATTCAACGATTAAAAGGAACAGAAACCCATGAAGTACACCGTAAAGACAACAAATTTCGCCAATATACCCACCGACTGTCTTGTTCTTGGAGTCTACATTGGAAGCAAATTCACTCCAAGTGCTACGGCAACAGACCGCGCTACTAAGGGGCTGCTCACTAAACTATCCAAACAGGGTGATATAAGTGGGGCCTGTGGTAATACACTGATGGTTCCTACCAACGATCTTATTCCGGCAAAACGCTTGCTCATAGTGGGTCTTGGTGATCCAAAAACATTGGACTCTGAAGAGTTCTCTAATATTCTAAAAGTTGTAGGAACAACTTTGCAGAATACTGGATCAAAGAATATAGCTATAACATTAGCAGAAGCTAAAGTAAAAGATCGATCTTTTGAGAAACGTAGTCGACTGATTGTGGAATCTTTCGCTCGATCCTACTATCACTTTGATATTCTTAAAAAGACGAAATCCAAAATTGGAAATCTGGAAAAAATAACCCTTCTAGCCCAATCAACTACTTCAGCTGCAACGGTTCGAAAGAGTGTAGCAGAAGGCCAAGCTATTTCTAAGGGCGTAAAGTTAGCCTGTGATTTAGCAAATCTTCCTGGCAATATTTGCACACCAACTTATTTAGCTACTCAGGCTCGTAAACTTCAAAAAAGTCATAAACTAAAAGTGTCCATAGTAAATGAACAACAAATGAAAACACTGAAGATGGGGTCATTACTTTCGGTGAGCAAAGGAAGTCGTGAACAAGCAAAACTTATAGTCATGGAATATCATGGCGCTCCAAAAACGTCTCAACCGATTGTCTTGATTGGAAAAGGACTAACTTTTGATGCAGGCGGGATTTCAATCAAACCGTCTGGGAATATGGATGAAATGAAATATGACATGTGTGGAGGTGCAAGCGTTTTTGGAACACTACTGGCAGCAGCTGAATTAAAACTACGAATGAACGTTGTTGGTATTGTGCCAAGTTCGGAAAATCTTCCCGATGGAGCAGCGAATAAACCAGGCGACATAGTGACTAGCATGTCTGGACAAACTATTGAGATACTCAACACTGATGCTGAAGGAAGGCTCATCTTATGTGATGCGATCACATATTCTAGGCGGTTTAAGCCGGCTGTGGTCATTGATATTGCTACCTTAACTGGCGCATGCGTTATTGCGCTCGGCGATCCAGCAAGTGGTTTGTTCTCCAACAATGATCAATTAGCTGAAGAAATACTCAGGTCTGGAACAACAAGTGGAGATCTTGCCTGGCGATTACCAGTATGGAAACAATACCAAAAGCAATTAGAAAGTCCTTTTGCTGATATTGCAAATATCGGTGGACGTGGCGCGGGAGCTATTACAGCAGCGTGCTTTCTTTCTAGATTCACGGATGATCTTAACTGGGCTCATTTAGATATCGCAGGCACGGCATATCACAGTGGAAGCCAAAAGGGGGCAACTGGAAGACCTGTCAATTTACTCACCCAATTTTTAATTGACCGCGCTAGCGCCTAAACTAGGGTTTATACATGAAAAGTCCACCAAGAATAGATTTTTATCTTTTGAAGAACCATTCCCCTAATGGTAGATTTAGGCTAGCTTGTCGAATTGTTGAGAAAGCATATCTAAAAAACAATAATATATATTTACTCACTAAAAACGTCGAAGATAGCGATATATTGAACGACCTTCTTTGGACTTTTTCGCAAAGCAGTTTCGTCCCTCATCAGTTAGAAATAGCTGGAAAAAATATCAAATGTCCAGTCATTATCGGTATGGAATCAGCTAAGAAAAATGATATTGATGTATTAGTATCAGTTGCTGATGATCCTATTAAAGATTTTAATGTGCATCCACGCATTGCTGAAATTGTAGGATTTGAAAAAAACGAAAAAGAATTGGCACGAAACAGGTTTCGATATTATAGAGAAAATGGGATTAATCCAAATACTTACCACATTAACTTGAAAGCTTGACTCAAAAAACCTCATGAATTCCGAACGCAGTAAACTAATCCAAGAACTAATGAGAGTTGGTCGTTTAATTGACCCGGCAACGAAAAAATATAAGCAGAAAACTAAGGCTGAATTAAAGGACAAAGTTGAGCATAATGATAAAGAAAACGAACCCAATGAAGAAATTCCAGTTCTGGACAATATTGTCGATCCACCCTACTCTACGCTAGATATGTTTGGCGCTCACGTTGAATCAGAAATACCGATTAAAACATCTCAATTAAATACAGTCAAAATTATCGAAGCTATTGAATCCGAAAATGATGTAGAGAAAAATGAAGAAAATGATTCTTTCTTCGATAATAGTCACTTAAAATCCGCAGGGGAACTGAAAGAACTTCCCATTGATGAGCTTGCTAGAGAAATTGTTGTGGTTATTGAAGGCATAGTGAGTAAACGAAGTGGAGAATCTTTAGATGATTTATTCAGAGATGATTTACTAGATGCTGTAACCTTACAACTGAAAAGTTGGCTACACCATGATTAAGGACACAGCTGATAGTCCTATCGTTAATTTTCCAAATAATAGTTAATTTTTTCTACCAAATTCAGTAAAAATGCATGAATGAAACGACTTGATTTAAACAAACCTTATGATCCGTCCGCTATTGAGCAGGGCCTATATTCAAAATGGGAGGGTGAGGGCGCTTTTGAGCCTACAGGTAATGGCGAACCATTCTGCATTGTCATTCCACCTCCAAATGTCACTGGCAGCCTCCACATGGGCCATGCATTCCAAGACACCATAATGGATGGTCTGATTCGATGGCAACGAATGTCGGGCAAAGACACTTTATGGCAGCCCGGCACCGATCATGCGGGTATAGCCACACAAATGGTTGTAGAGCGCCAATTAGAAATGGAAGGAAAGACCCGAAACGACTTTACTAGAGATGAATTCACAGATCGTATATGGCGCTGGAAGGAAGAATCTGGAGGGCTAATTTCGCGTCAATTGCGCCGTATGGGGTCATCGCTAGACTGGAGTCGGGAACGGTTTACCATGGATACAAACCTTTCGATAGCTGTACGAGATGTATTTATTCAGCTATATAACGAAGGTTTAATATATCGCGGAAAACGATTGGTAAACTGGGATCCAATCTTGCAAACTGCTCTATCGGACCTCGAGGTAATATCAACAGAGGAATCTGGCTTCCTATGGCATCTCCGATATCCAATCGTCAACAACAGTGGATTTATGGTAGTTGCGACAACGAGACCTGAAACAATGCTTGGAGATGTTGCGATTGCCGTACATCCAGAAGATAAAAGATATATAGATAAAATTGGTATGGAGATAATTGTGCCACTTGCAAACAGAACTATACCAATTATTTCTGATGAATATGTAGATCCAACTTTTGGTACAGGATGCGTAAAAATAACTCCAGGACATGATTTCAATGATTATGATGTGGCCATGAGACATGATCTTCCAATAATTAATGTACTAAACCCAGACGCCTCGATAGCAATCTCAAACTCTCCATATAATGGTTTAGATCGATATGATGCTCGAAAAAAAATTATATCGGATTTAGAGCAGAAAAATCTCATCGAAAAAATAGAGACTCATGATCTCATGGTGCCACGTGGTGATCGTAGCCAAACAATTATCGAGCCCTATCTAACGAATCAGTGGTTCGTTTCTATGAAATCTTTAGCAGAACCAGCTATTCAAGAAGTAGAGTCAGGGGCAATCCAATTTGTTCCCGAACACTGGAGCCGAACCTATTTTGAATGGATGCGAAATATAGAGGATTGGTGCATTTCTAGGCAAATTTTGTGGGGTCATAGAATACCAGCCTGGTATGACAAAGATAATAATGTCTTCGTTGCAAAAAATGCAAAAGAAGCACAAACTCAAGCTGAAAAAAAACATGGTCAATACACGCATCTTACTCAAGACAATGATGTGCTAGACACCTGGTTTTCATCCGCATTATGGCCATTTTCAACACTGGGATGGCCAGACGAAACAACAGAATACGAGCGTTTCTACCCTACCAATGTATTGGTCACAGGTTTTGATATTATATTTTTCTGGGTAGCTAGAATGATTGTTTTTGGGCTCAAATTTACTGGGAAGCGTCCTTTTAGCACAGTATATGTTCATGGTCTGGTTCGCGATGCGAATGGCCAAAAGATGTCGAAATCTAAAGGCAATGTGCTGGATCCTTTAGATCTCATTGATGGAATAAACCTTGAATCTCTAGTCAAGAAAAGAACTTCCGGACTCATGCAGCCAAAAATGGCAAAACGCATCGAAGCCGATACTAGAAAATATTTTCCTAATGGAATTCCCGCTTATGGTACAGACGCCCTACGCTTCACTTTTGCCAGTCTGGCAACTCAAGGGCGAGATATTCGATTCGATCTTGGTCGTGTTGAAGGCTATCGTAATTTTTGCAACAAACTCTGGAATGCAACACGTTTTGTATTGATTAACACTAGAGATTTGACTAATTATGAAACCATTAATCAATCAAACGGAAATTCCGTAGATATTTGGATTAAATCAAAACTGGAACAAATAGCTATCGATGTTAATCAAAGTTTTGAAAAGTACCGATTTGATCATGTTGCACAATATCTCTATAGTTTTGTATGGGACGATTTTTGCAATTGGTATTTGGAAATCGCTAAAATCCAATTAGCAGACAAATCACAAACTGAAGAACAATTAGCAATAACTAAATTAACGCTGTTAGAAACCTTGGATAGTTGCCTCCGTTTGCTACATCCAATTATGCCTTTCATCACAGAGGCACTCTGGAATGAGGTATTTTCAAATACAGAAGAAATAAGTACTAGCATTGTCACACAATCGTATCCAAAAGGTGACCCTGAGAACATGAATACACTTGCACTCTCGAAAATAAAATGGGTGCAAGATGTTATATCCGCTATACGCACTGTTCGTAGCGAAATGAAGATAGAACCACGCCAACGAATCTCAGTTATGCTTCAAGACAATAGTGAGATGACTCATAAATATATGATGGAGTTCCAAAATATCCTAATCGAACTAGGCCGTATGAAAGATTTGAAACACATATCCAGCGATATTCAGACGACCGAATGCGCCACTATTCTGGTCGAAAAAATGAAAATCTGTATACCTTTGGATTCTGCAATCAACTACGGTATTGAACTTTCACGGTTGGAGCGAGAAATTCAAAAACTAACTAATGATCTCAATCGATCAACGAATAAATTAGAAAATGAAAACTTTATAAAAAAGGCCCCAACAGAGATCGTAAACAAAGAAAAAGAACGAGCACGTGATTTAGCTGACTCACTTGAACAATTAAAGCAACAATCTGCTCGTATCAAAACTCTGAATCAGAAAAATATTAGTAACTAAAAGTGATTAATTGCCTACTAGCGCAGCAATAGCTATTGCTGCTACCTCAATGCGGAGATTGTTTTCTGAAAGACAAATCGGTAACGCTCCATTTTTAACAATTTTATCTCGCTCTTTAATTGTAAAACCACCCTCTGGGCCAACAATTAATAATTGATCGGACTGTCGATTTTCATTTTCAATTTTATGCGCAGATTGGCCATTTTCATCTGCCAATAATACCAGTTCATCTTTCCTTTTTTTTCGCTTCTCAAGAAGACTTTCCGGGGTCGACTCAGAATGAATAGTTGGTAACCAAGCCACGTTGCATTGCTTGCATGATTCAATCAAAATCCGCTTCCACCGAATAAAAGAATTCTTACTTGGTCGGGCAACACTGCGGGTACAAGAAAGTGGCACAAAATCAGTGATTCCCAATTGTGTCAAAAAATCTAACATTACTACCTGTCGGTCTCTTTTAGGTAATGCAGTAGCGACACATATCTTCCGGCGCGGTTTTTTAATGTAATCCCTACTCACAATTTCAACCCAACCAGAAAGTGTTTTTTTCTTAATCTCAGTTAACCTAGCGCATGCAACCAACCCGAAACCATCAAATAGCACTATCAATGACCCTTCTCGACGCCTTAGTGGCCCCAAGAGATGTCGCAATTCTTCTTTTGGTAATTCCATTTCTTTGGAATTGCTAATTTGGGAACAATAGACCCAAGGTACCTTGCTCATAACTATGTTAAATATACATCATAACGAATGGTTTTCCCTTTAAAATTTATATCTGGCACCCCCTCCAAAGGTTTGGCTCGGACTGGGCGCTTCACTACGACACGTTGCAAAGCGATTGAACGAGCTATCGACAACAGCTCTGGCGCATCAAAGTCACTGCCCGCCAACGAACGCAGGAGTCTTAGCTCTATCCCGGAAAGTGCTGATCGAGTTTTTAATTCCGGGAACATAGGATCTAGATAAACCACATCAACTGGATCACAATCTAATAAACAATTTCTTGCGTCTCCAATAATTAATTCAACAGACTGTTGCATACTAGGTGGCAACAAACGTGAAACTGCATCTCTCAACATAATTCCTATGATAGGTGACCGTTCAATTGCAATGACTTGTTTATTTAAATGAATAAAATGAAATGTATCGCGACCAAATCCAGCCGTTGCATCGATTACAGTACTGCATCGCTTTCCAACTGACTTTGCAAGAAGATCCTGCCCCATGCGACGAGTGATCCATTTAATATCTAGAAGAAGTGGCTTATTTCTAAAGTTACCCTTTTCCTCGAGACTTATTCCATGACGCCCAACTTGAAGTACGTAGTAATAGTTCTTATCATCATTTTTACCAATATCATATGATTTGAGCTCTTCGGAAAATGAACGCGCGATTGAATCCAACGTTAGATCTTCAGCCACAACCTCAAGCCATGGAGTAGGAAAATAATGCAAATCATTATTCATCAGCAATTTATCCGTAATACTTTTTTGTGATCCCAAATACTATTTTTTCCCATTTTAGAAAAAAACACTGAAATGAAACCCAATTCTTGAATTTTATTATTGCATTGTGTGACAGACAACGGTACCTTGAGACAAATTAACAACATTATGACAGGGACTTCCTAAGTTATGGCATTTTTAAATGGGAAGCGAGCACTGATCACAGGTCTCGCTAGTGAAAGATCGATTGCATGGGGTATCGCAAATGCGATGAAACGTGAAGGTGCCGAATTAGCTTTTACGTATCAAAATGAAAAACTTAAGTCTCGCGTTGAAAAATTTGCAGAATATTTTGACGCCAAAATTTCTATCCCATGCGATGTTGGCAATGATAATCAAATTGAAGCTCTGGAAGGCGAATTATCAGCATGCTGGGATGGCCTTGATATCCTGGTACATTCGATTGCATATGCGCCTCGCGATCAACTAGAAGGTCTTTACCTGGATGCGGTTACTCGACAAGGTTTTTCTGAGGCACATGAAATTAGCTCGTATAGCTTTGCCGCATTGGCAAAACAATTAAAAGGTATGATGACCAATTTAAACAGCTCTATGCTTACACTCACATATATCGGATCCGAACGCTCTATGCCAGGCTATAACGTTATGGGATTAGCCAAAGCAAGTCTTGAAGCTAATGTGCGATATCTAGCTCAGTCAGTTGGTTCAGAAGGAATAAGAGTAAACGGTATTTCTGCTGGTCCGATAAAGACTCTAGCTGCTTCTGGTATACGCGGATTAAAGAAAATGATGGATTTTTATGATAATACATCTCCAATGGGGCGTGGAGTCACAGTCGACGAAATAGGTAATGCTGCGGCGTTCTTGTGTTCAGATCTAGCATCCGGAATTACTGGTGAGATTTTGTATGTTGATGCGGGCTTTAAATCTGTTGGAATCAGCCCATCAATATCTGAACAGGGCTAGCAAATCCGGTGTGGATTTAAGAACTATGAATTAACTCAAAAATGAAATGTTTTAAAGATTTTCTTCATATATCTCTAAATCCGCCTCTAATCTTAATTTATTCTCGAAATCCAAAAGCATTTCGACACCGTCACGTTGCAAAACCAGCGCACGAATTTTGTCTCTGTCTTCTGAGCTAATAGCCGTTATATCCCCATCCGTAATATCTGTCAATTCATAGATAATTAAATGACCTTCGTTAGACCAACCTTTACCATAAATAAATTCTCCCTTTTTGTCTGGCGGAGGCGCAGAATAAACTAGCTTTTGAATTGATTCATTTAACAAAATATCCTTACTTTGATTTTTTGATGACCAATTCTCTTCCTTTAGATCTTTGTCGCTCAGAAATTCAGACCACGAAATTTCTTTACTTTGCAACTGCTCCACCAAAGACAATCCATCAAGTTCCATATCAGACAGTGCCTTCTCTTTTGACATCTTTTTGATTATTCCTGATTTAACCTCTAAGAATGCTTGTGGTCTTTTTTGACGATACTCAAGTTTACGCATAACCACTAAAGTATTTAGATTAACTTCCACCACATCGCTATTCAATTCATCAACTAAAACAAGGTCAGAAAATGCTGCGCGCCTTAAAGAAGAATTAGAAAAAATTTGCTTTCCAGCATCCTCCGTAAACCAATCACTTTGCTCCAACTCAAGATTTAGCGCGTCTGCAACAGGTTCTAGGCTATCACTCTGCTCATAACTAATATTTCGTAAATCTTCTGCCATTTCAACAAATCTAGATTCAGCCTCTGCCATCTTCAGATCATTAGCCAATTCAGATCGAACATCATCATAAGATTTGAGCGCTTCCGGTAAGACTTTATATGCTTGAATTATATGAAATCCATAGTCTGTCCTTACTGCCTCACTAATTTCGCCTTCCTGTAACGAATTTGCAGCTAACTCGAAAGAAGGTGGCATTGCACCTGGTTGCAACACACCCAAATCTCCCCCTCTACGTGCTGATCCGAGATCATCGGACAATTCTTCAGCTAACTCTGAAAAATCTTCTCCGTTTTGCACGCGAAAAATAATGGATTCAGCTTCATCTCTTGCAATTGTGATTGATTCTTCTTCAGCATTTGTGTCTAAACTAAGCAGTATATGGCGAACAAATCGACTCTCCGGCTGAATGAAACGATCCAAGTTATTTTCATATTCTTCTCTTATTTCTTGCTCTTCTAATACAACGTCTTCCAAAAGTTTATCAATTGATAATTTTATGAAATTTACTTTCAACTGAGCAGGAAAAAAATACTGATCCCTATTTTCTTCAAACTCATTTTCCGCATCATCATCGTTAATTACTATACGATCATAGTAACTAGATAAATCGAGTACTGTATAGTTAGCTTGTCGATCCTGAAGTAATAAGTTTATTAGTCGGTCGGTATAAAATTTGGGCGCTATTGCGGTAGCGACAATGCTATTTTCTATTTGTTTAAACATTGCCTCGCGCCTCTGCTGTTCCTCAAATGCCATAATTGAGAAACCAGCACTATTTATAAGTGTTCGATACCGCTCTTGATTAAAACTACCATCAATCATAAATGATGGGATAGCTTGTATTTGACTATTTAACTCTCCGTCACTTATTTGATAGCGACGCGACTCAATATAAGTATTTTGCAGCGCCTGGTTGATCAACCTATTTAACACTTGTAACTTGAATTGATCGCTAGAAAAAAACTCCGGGTCAAAATCTTGACCAGAAAGTTGGACAAGATTTCTTTGTTCCTGAGAAAGAGCTTGCTGGTACGATGACTGTTCAATTTCTATGCCATCAGCTTTTGCAACAATTACCTTAGTAGCTCCCTCAAAGTAGGAGTTGACACCCCACAATGCGAATGGAATTGAAATTACGATCACTATCGCCCACGCGATCCAACCACTAGCTCTATCTCTAATTTTACTTAACATATTTCGGTTACTTTTTTCATCAACCCTCTCGGTCAGAAAGCGACTTTGAATTCAATTAAATTAATCAAACTTATACGCGATGTTTGTTTTGGCGGAGCGGACGGGACTCGAACCCGCGACCCCCGGCGTGACAGGCCGGTATTCTAACCAACTGAACTACCGCTCCAACTTCTGATACAAGCTCAGTCCATTGCTAGCTTCACCAATCAGACAGCACTGGTGGGTGCTGCGGGGCTCGAACCTGCGACCTTCGCGGTGTAAACGCGACGCTCTCCCAACTGAGCTAAGCACCCGTCTCTGTTCTCTGCAGTACCTCATTAATCTTAAAGACACCTGAATTCTACTAGATGCACATAATTCTGCAAGATTTTAGAAATGATAAAGGCCCATGATTTTTAAGACAAGAACACCGTCCCGTGAATTCATCACTTTTTATTGGCTCAGATCACTGATTACCAACTAATTAAACAAAAATAAGGTGTCAACAAAGATATATTGAATAAATGAGAGAGCAATCTCTTCCTTTTCTCTAGACAGCTTTAATTCGCCGATTACAACAGTTTCAGGCCATTATTGTACAAACTTCAAGATGTAATCAGGTTGCCTCTCAATATATCGCAGTATAGAGCAAACGGAGACACTGTTCATGTCTCCGTTTATTATTTGGATCAGCTTAAATTAG
>MDTE01137194.1_pt1 | contig 38509 bp, 37 predicted proteins | sample 811231 | NCBI WGS metagenome assembly MDTE01 (sample SAMN05326651, study PRJNA326480) | marine metagenome | isolation source: seawater | place: Indian Ocean: Red Sea | collected 2010 | reverse complement strand
TGAACGTGGAGCGGCGATCGTTGAGGCGACCTATAAGGCTCTTGAGTAATACATAAGAACTTTGCGCGGAGGAGGTGGGATTCGAACCCACGGTGGGTTGCCCCACACACGCTTTCCAAGCGTGCCGATTCGGCCGCTCTCGCACTCCTCCTCATTTGTTACTTCAAAATATCAAACGAATACTCAGGGTAGTGAACAAAACCCCCAATGCAACACAAGATAATCAGTAACCAAGACGACTTTAGGAAAGAGCAAGTTCTCTAGCGATTTCAATTTATCTTCAGCTACGCTGTAAATACATCCGTTTTTGGATGTGACGATTGGGTCCTGTGCAAACAGTATCCGTGAACCGAGTCAGGGCCGGAAGGCAGCAGCTCTCAGCGGAACCACTGTTGTGCCGCAGATCGCCTAATCGTCGCTTCCAAGAACGGATGCACCTTTTCTTCAAGAAAAAACCTGAGAATTGCTGTTACCTTCCCTTATGGCACAACAGCCAACTAGTATCTGATCGATGGCATATCAATCTCTCTACCGAAGGTACCGGTCAGGAACATTCAACGAACTTGTAGGACAGAAACATGTCGTGACTGCTTTAAAGAATGCAGTTACAGAAAATCGTGTTGGCCATGCGTACCTTTTCAGTGGCCCTCGGGGAACAGGGAAAACAAGTACGGCGAGGATCCTCGGGAAAGCACTCAATTGTACCGATCTCCAAGACGGGGGAGAGCCTTGCTGTGCATGCGATTCCTGTAGATCGTTTACCGATGGAACTTCGTACGACCTGCAAGAACTTGACGCTGCTTCCAATAATGGGGTTGAGGCCGTTCGAGACCTAATTTCCAAAGTTGCATTGGGATCACCAGGCCAGACTAAAGTTTATATTCTTGATGAAGTCCACATGCTCACTGCCGGAGCAGAGAATGCCCTTCTCAAAACACTGGAAGAACCACCGGGCCATGTCGTCTTTATTTTAGCTACGACTGAACCTCACAAAGTCGCCCCCACTATCCGAAGTCGCACACAACACTATGAATTTGAGTTACTACCCGCTGACGAATTGGAAAATCATATTCGCTGGGTAGCTGAAGATGCGGAACTAACCATAACTGATGAGATGATTGAATATGTTCTTCGAGTAGGCGGCGGCTCAGCAAGAGACACTCTCTCCGCGCTCGAACAAGTAGTCACAGCTGGCGGCATTCCAAATGATGAGGACTCAATCGGAACGATTATTGAAGGTATCGCAAAGTCAGACCCATCGCTTGTTATCAATGGTCTTAGTCAAACAATTCGTTCAGGAAGGGACCCCAGAGTAATCGGGGAAACATTAATTGATCGATTGCGAGATGGCTTCCTATTCGCTTTAGGGGCGTCGACTCAACATTTCTCCGACCGCCAAAGAGATCTTGCCGCTGACCTTGCTGAAAGCGTTTCAAAAGCAACACTTACGAGAGCACTTGAAACTATAGGATCTGCGCTTGTGGGTATGCGGCAATCCACTGACCCAAGAATTGATCTTGAGGTAGCGCTTATTCGGTTAACTCACCCTGAACTAAGTACGGAAATCGGTGCACTCGTTGAACGAATACAACGACTCGAGTCAGGTATAGAAGCACCGGTGATCGCCAAGGAGAAAGAAAAGGTTAATGATTTGGAGGTTGCAATTGAACCCACAAATCACGCCAAAGAAGACAAAAATGAATCCCCTCAGGAGACATCCGAAAATTTCCAGAACAAAAATGCCGGTTTGGATGAACACCTCATTGAACAAGCATGGGCAGAAGCCAAAGAATTACTGACAGGATTAACTAAAGCTCTTTTCAAGGAACTAACTATACGCATCAGCGAAAATGAAACCGTGTATCTGGAAGCTCCTAATGAAACCCATCGAAAGAAATGTGAGCAGAGACTGGATGAAGCAAATGGCGCATTGAATCAGCGATTAGGGCATGAAATAAATTTGCAGATTCTTATCAAGAATGGAAAAACCATGAAGCAAAAACCGAAAACACGTTCGGTGACAACCCCCAAAGCAGAGGATGACGACGTTGATCTTTCAAATTTAGACTCGCTTGAAGATGCACCAATCGAATCAGGTGATGAACTATCACTTATCAATGAGAGTTTTCCAGGAGCAAAAATCATAGATCAGGATGAAAAATGAGATATGACCAGTTGCTAAATCACCAAGGTGAAAGACGGTGAGTGTATACACCCCAGCTGTCCAAGCGCTGATTGATGAATTAGGGAAACTACCGGGAGTTGGTCCCAAATCCGCACAACGAATAGCGTTTTACCTAGTCAAATTGCCTGAACAAGACGCAATGAAATTAGCTACCGCCATCAGTGAAGCTAAAGCGAAAGTCCGTTTCTGTGAAACATGTTTTAATATGAGCGATGGCCAAGTGTGTGAAATTTGTGCTGATCAACGCCGAGATCAGTCTTTGATCTGTGTTGTAGAAGAACCAAGGGATATTGTTGCTGTGGAGAAAACACAACAATACCGCGGGTATTACCACGTCCTTCAGGGAGCCATAAACCCGATCGATGGGGTGGGTCCTGATCAACTGAGAATTAGCGAGCTTCTCAACCGCCTTAAAGGAGGATCAATTGAAGAAGTGATCCTTTGCACCAATCCAAATATTGAAGGAGAAGCAACCGCGATGTACCTAGCGAAACTAATTGACCCTCTTGAGATACCTGTCTCTAGAATCGCTAGTGGGTTACCTGTGGGTGGCGATCTTGAATACGCAGATGAATTGACTTTGGGACGGGCTATTGAGGGTCGGCGGAAAGTTACCGGAAATCAATAAGTAAAAAACCGGGGTGGCTGGCGAGTGGTGAGTTCGCCAGCCACCTACGGAGGAGGGGAAATTTACTTTTACTAGATATCCACACCCAATGGAAAAAATCATCAGGTTTGATACCTATGGACCCTTTAATCTGTGGGTAGTACACCCATAAGATTACATTTATGTTACATTACTACGCTTATATTGTCAAAACAGGTGGAAAACTGGGAAAAATTGCGGATTTACTTGTATTGCCTAACAGAAACCTTCACATTAATGAAATAAAGATCAAAAGGTGAGAAATTTCAGACTTTGAGAATAAGTGCATCCCCTTGACCGCCACCGCCACAAAGCGCAGCAGCACCGAAACCTCCGCCACGGCGTTTAAGCTCATAAGCGAGGGTAAGTGCAAGACGGTTCCCAGACATCCCTATGGGATGTCCGAGGGCTATAGCCCCACCATTTACATTCACAATCTCATTGGAGATCCCTAGATCAGAAACAGATGCGACTGAAACCGCTGCGAATGCTTCATTGATCTCAAAGAGATCTATCTCTTCAATACTGATTTCACTGTTCTTCAAGGCATCGTAGATTGCACGAGAGGGCTGGGTCAGCAGGCTTGTATCCGGACCAGCAACCTGTCCATAGGAAACAAGTTCAGCTAATGGGTCAGTGTCATGTCTTTCAGCAAAATCTCGAGAAACAACAATTACCGCAGATCCACCATCAGAAATCTGACTCGCATTTCCAGCAGTGATATTGCCGCTTTCCGCAAACGCGGGACGTAACTGTCCCAAACTTTCTGAATCTGCTCCCGGACGAACGCCCTCGTCTGTAGTAAATATGACGGGGTCACCCTTCCTCTGAGGAATCTCAACTGGAACGATCTCCTCACTGAGGGTTCCAGCGTTAATAGCCACAGAGGCTCTATTGTGAGATTCAGCTGCGACAACATCTTGCGTCAAGCGATCAATTTCAGCACTAGCCGCATATCGCTCCGTCCCTTCCCCCATCAATTCTTTTTCAAGGGCGCAAAACAAACCATCATGCTGGATAACGTCAAGCATTTCAGCATTCCCGTACCGATACCCTGCGCGTCCCTTCGGAAGGATATACGGGGCGTTTGTCATAGATTCCATACCTCCGGCAACTATTACCCGGGCATCACCGGCTTCAATCATCTGTGCTGCGAGATAAATCGCATTCAACCCAGAAAGACAAACTTTATTAATAGTAATAGCGGGGGTAGACATGGGTATTCCTGCGGAACATGCGGCCTGACGAGCTGTAACCTGCCCAGCGCCAGCTTGAAGTACTTGTCCCATAATCACGTAATCAACTACTTCAGGTGCAAGGTTTCCACGTTTAAGGGCACCCGCTATAGCAAAGCCACCCAAATCCGATCCGGAGAAACCCGATAAAGATCCTGATAATTTCCCAATGGGAGTTCTCGCTCCCGAAAGTATTACTGCGTTTCTCATCTGAACTCCTCTCAACAAAATAAACCTAGCTAGCGTAGAACGCATTTACACTGAAACAATAGAAAACTTTGGAGGTATCAGTGATCCTTTCGGAAATCGACCATATTGCCATTGCCGTTCACGATTTGGAAGCTGCAATCGACTACTACCAAGAAGCCTTTGGAGCAACGGTCCACCACCGTGAAGTTGTTGAAAGCGATGGGGTAGAAGAAGCGCTCATTAAAGTAGCGGAAAGCTACATCCAATTGACATCAGCAACGACTGAAGATTCACCCATAGCAAAATTTCTCGCCAAGCGAGGTGAAGGCCTACATCACGTCGGATATCGGGTAGAGAACTGCGCCGACGCTCTTGAAGCCATGATTTCTGCAGGGGCCCAGCCCATTGACCTAGCACCAAGACCAGGATCACGAGGAACAACAGTTGCTTTCATCCATCCCAAAGGATCCTTCGGCACATTAATTGAGCTTGTTCAGGAGTAGGCGAGAAATAAAGCCACAATCTGTGCCAAACTTCGTACATGAAGATTCACCTCATTGATGGAACCTACGAACTATTCCGCTACTTCTTCGGAACTCCTTCACACCTAAACAACGAAGGGAAAGAAGTTGGAGCGGTTCGGGCGGTTGTTGGAAGCATGCTCACCATGCTAGAACAGGGCGCAACCCACCTTGGAATCGCTACGGACCACGTTATAACTTCATTCCGGAATGATCTTTACGATGGGTATAAAGATGGTTCAGACATAGATCCGGTGATCCTCGGGCAATTCACTTTGCTTGAACAAGTACTAACGGCAGCCGGATTCAAAATCTTCCCTATGGTTGATTTTGAGGCAGACGATGGTCTCGGAGCAGCTGCACACAAAGCGATCAAAGAACCACAAGTTGAAAAAGTAATAATCTGCACCCCCGATAAAGATCTAGGCCAGTGCCTTACCGCTGACGAACAAATCATTCAATTTGATCGAAGGAAGAAAGAAACAATTACCTACAATTCGGTTATTCAGAAATTCGGAGTATCTCCCGAATCAATCCCTGACTATCTTGGACTAGTGGGTGACTCAGCTGATGGGTTCCCAGGGCTTAAAGGATGGGGAGCGAAATCATCATCAGCAATTCTTAGCCATTACAAACACATAGAAAATATTCCCGAGAACCATCATGACTGGAAGCCAGTTGTACGCGGTGCAGAGAAGCTCGCTCAAACACTTAAAGAGAGCAAAGAACTCGCCTTGCTCTTTAGAGAAATCGCGACGATTGACTACAACGCCCCGACATTTGAAACGATTGAAGATCTAGCCTGGCGTGGACCAAAACCGGAATTTAAAACTATTGCTCAACAAATTGACGCACAACGACTCATTGACAGAGCAGATAGGATCTCTCGCTCATTTGGAGTTTGATTTTTTCACTGAAAGAATATACATCAATGGAAGTAACCACAGCAGTTGAATGGGCACAAGAAAAAAATCACGGAATACTAATCACCATCCGAAAGGATGGAAGACCACAATCATCTGATATCTCCTATGCAGTTATGCAAGGAAAATTCTGTATTTCTGCAACAAAAAATCGTGCGAAAACAAAAAACCTGCTCCGGGACGCTCGAGCTGTTCTTCATGTGACTTCTCCACAAACATGGTCCTATGTTTCCTTTGATGGAAGAGTGGAAGTTACCGAAAAAGCAAAAGAACCCAATGATCTAGTCTGTCAAGAATTGGCGGCTATCTATACTGCAATCCAAAAAAAAGAACACCCCGATTGGGAAGAATTCAATGAAGCTATGGTAAAAGACCAACGATTGGTAATCAGATTCATACCAGAAACATCAGTAGGGCAGGTTAATTGATTATGGACCTAAATCATTATCACAACGAACTTCAGAAAAACGGATACACGATTGTCGAAAATCTCATTGACCTAGATTTCGTTGATCAACTAGTAGAAGAAATTAAACGGCTTGAATTAAACCTAGAGCGGTCACCCGATAACAACAGGTTCGAAGGCAACCGGACAACACGAACATATAATCTTCTAGCTCATGGCGCGATCTGGCAGCACATCCCGGTGCAACCCCAAGTTCTTGAATTAGTTGAAGGGGTAATTGGTGAGCAATGTCTCGTCTCATCACTCGCATCCATATCACTTGCACCGGGAGAGACAGCCCAAGTCCTTCATGCGGATGATCAGGTTCAACCATTAGCCAAACCCCATGTAGCTACTGTATGTAACTCCATGTGGGCCCTCACCGATTTCACTGAAGAGAACGGCGCAACCCGCGTTGTTCCAGGCAGTCACCTTTGGCAAAATCCAGATTACTTCGGAGATCAAAGCGATATCGAGACCATCCCAGCAGAAATGCCGAAAGGTTCAGTCCTTATCTGGCATGGAAGCACTTGGCATGGAGGAGGAGCAAATACAACAACAAATCAAATCCGGATAGGTGTAGCCATGAATTATTGTGCGGGCTTTATCCGCCAACAAGAAAATCAACATCTCGGAATACCAACAGATATCGTTGCAACTTTTAGTCCTCAGTTGCGTCAACTGTGCGGCTTTGGCATGTACCGAGGATTAACAGGAAATATTGAAAAACATAGCCCCGCCCACCTGCTCTATGGAGACGAAGAGGAAACACAACTCTGGGACTACGACCCTATCAATCCCAATTAATCAATTACCGAAAGGCACAAATGAGTGACATAACACCATTAACTATTGACATACCAGAAGAACAAATCGCTGATTTACACAGCAGAATAAGAAACACGAGATGGCCTGAAAAAGAGTCTGTAGATGATTGGACACAAGGAATCCCTCTCTCATACACCAAAGAATTAGCTGACTATTGGCTAAATGAATACGACTGGAGGCAAAGTGAGAGAAAATTAAATAGTTTCAATCACTATCTCACAGAGATTAATGAGCTAGAAATCCATTTCATTCACCAACAGTCCCCCCATCCTGATGCATATCCTTTAATCATCACTCACGGATGGCCAGGGTCAATAGTTGAATTTCACAAAGTCATTAAACCTCTCGTAGACCCAACCGAATACGGAGGAAATGCCGAAGACGCATTTCATATAGTCTGTCCCTCACTCCCTGGTTACGGTTTTTCAGGGAAACCCAATCAATCAGGATGGGGAGTAGAAAAAATTGCTGAGACATGGGATGAATTAATGGTTCGACTTGGTTATGAAAAGTATGGGGCACAAGGAGGTGATTGGGGAGCATCGATTACCACACAGATTGGTCGGAATGAAGGTCATTGTGATGCAATTCATATAAATATGCCAATCGCCCGACCAACACCTGATTCCCTTCAGGATCCAACAGATGAAGAGACATCAGCATTAGAAGGACTTGCCTACTATCAAGAGTGGGACTCGGGTTACTCTAAACAGCAAAGCACTCGACCGCAAACACTTGGTTACGGACTCGTTGACTCACCTGTCGGTCAAATGGCATGGATTATAGAGAAGTTTTGGAGTTGGATGGATTGCGATGGGCATCCCGAAAATACTCTCACTCGAGATGAACTACTTGACAATGTAATGCTGTATTGGCTCACTGCTTCCGGAGCATCATCCGGACGTCTCTACTGGGAGAGTTTCGGCAGCTTCGGCGGAGGTGAGAAGGTTAAAATCCCCACTGGTGTCGCTTCGTTTCCGAAGGAAATCATCCGGTGCCCAAGACGATGGTGTGAAGAAAGTTACAACATTACGCATTGGACAACCATGCCGGAAGGAGGCCATTTCGGGGCATTTGAGCAACCTGAACTATTCGTTAACGATTTACGACTGTTCTTTAAAACATTTCGTTGACTTATGGTTCTTCACAACTCCATCCGTCTTCGGGAACTATTAAGTTGAGTAAATAATCAAAGACAACTTCAGTGACACATTCACTGTTCGCAAGAAAGGCGCTGTGGCCGTCACCGTTGGAGGTAATCAGCACTGCGTCACCCACTGATTCAACAAGTTCAGGCCCCCATTCAATCGGAGTAGCAGGATCTCCTTCCATTGATATTACGAGTGCAGGGATATCCAAATCCGCTTGACCAACATGCAATGGATCTAGAGCCTCATCCAATCCAGCGCAACCAGTATCTCCACGTAAGCTCGGACCAAAATGAGGAAGTTGATCAGCTACAGCATCCATAGCCAAAGCGATCTCTTCATCAGAAGGTCGAAGCGGATCGTCAGCACAACTAACAAGAAAAGAAACTGATTGAGAATTATCGTACGTACCGTCTTCCCGCCGACCAGCGAGTTGGTCGGCTAATTCTTGATGAACCGTTCCGTCAGCTTGAGTAATAATTTCATTGAAACCATCAATGAGCTCGGCCCAACTATATGGGGAATATAGAGCAGAAGCTGTTCCGAAATGGAATTCTGAACGGGTAAGTTCTCTTCCACCACTGACTTCAAGCGTGGATACCTTCAGTAATTCGTCTGCTATTCGGAATGCCTCCTCTGCGCCCCCATATTCATTTAAATCGCAACTGGTATCATTGTCGCAACTTTCAGCGAACCGATTCCAAGCTTTCTCAAACCCCAAACCTTGGACTGGACTGAAAGCACTTATTTGATCGCTAGGAGCAACAGCTCCATCAAGAACCATTGCCCGAACATGTTCAGGGAAAAGAGAAGCATAAACAGCACCTATTCTTGTCCCGTATGAATAACCCAGATAGGTAACCTTTTCCTCACCTAGGGCGATACGTATTTGATCCATATCGCGAGCGACATTATTTGTTCCCACATGCAAAGCGAGATCACCGCTCATTTCAACACAGGAAGCAGCAAAATCACGAGCTTCAACGAAAAAATCGCCCGTATCTTCACCATCTTCAACAGTCCAATCTTCATCATCATCGTGGTCGAGAGGACAATGAACTTGCTCACTAAACCCAATGCCACGAGGGTCAAAACCAATAACATCAAATTCAGGGAAGGCCCATTCCCATATAGACCCGTACATATAGACCATTTCAGTTCCAGATGCTCCAGGACCACCAAAATTCAATAGTATTGGACCAAGGGAAGGTGATGTAGATGCAGCGATACGAACAAGTCCAATAGTCGTTTTTGCTCCACCAGGGTCCGAATAATCAAGCGGAACCTCAATATTTCCACACTCGTAAATTTGGTAGCAAGATGACCAAGCAATTTCAGGGTTAACGGGTAAGGGGATATTGGAATCTGAAGAACTACTAGATGCAGAACTTATTTCGTTCTCACTCGGTGGCTCTTGGCCCACTTCAGTAACAGGGTCTGAGGTCTTTGAACAACCTGATAGGAGTAGAACAAATCCAATAAGGGATGCGAGAATCCACCCACGCGAAAATGACTTTGAAAAGGAACTATGCATTTTCTGAAAGCTGCAGTATTTCAAGCATCTCTTCACGACTAGGTCCCAGAGGTGGATCAGGAGCACGTTGATCCCGTGTTTCCCATGTTTTCATTATCTCCGACGATATTTCAGGTTGAGAGAGAATTTTCGGATCAGTAAGCAAATTCATCATCCTCATAAAAGCTCTCCAGACCGTTGAAGAGGTCTGCGTAGCTGGCATCAACCCTTCTTTGAGGATAGACCTCTTGACTAAAGCAATTTCGCTATCTGTTTCAGAGGTCGCAGCAGAACGGCTGCTTTTATCCGACTCCACGGAAGCTATGTACCATGGCAAGATATTCTTCTCAACACTCATAGCGAAATGCTCTCCTTGTGAATCTAAGTCATCCGGGTGCTCTTTGAATGTTTGACCAAGAAGATGGGCTTGCCAGAAACCAGTGGAGCATCCGCGGCCATACAAGGGATTAGTGCAAATCAACGCATCGCCAATTAGATGAAATCCATTCACAATCATCCCGTTGGAATCCCGCAATGTTCGCTTGCGATTCAATAACCCAGCCATGGAATGCACCTCTGTAATGGGTTCAGCATTCAATTCCAACCACGGTGCCGCGGCAGGGATCAAGCGAACGACATCCTCAAACATTTCAGAGTCTCGAATTCCCCAAAAAGTTTTATCGCTATCGGATGTAGCAAATGTGATAGAGAACGTGCCGTTGTCTCCCCAGAAAACCCCGTATTTCAGGTAACCCAGGTCACCTGCCACCAATCGATCTCCGACAGGAAGAGAAACACCGGAAGGAAGTTGGTAGAAACGGGAGTAATAGATTATTCCCGTATCCTCAACTTCTTCTTGAGGAATTGAAATACCAACATCCTTTAACCACTCAGGGGCAGTTGATCTACGCCCGTTTGCAGCGATTACACAATCAAACTCTTGGGATGAAGAATCATCAAACTGGACACCAGTGACCCTTGGAATCGTAGCCTCCTCAATAGTTAGCCCCTGTACACCTTTTCCGGTTTGTATTTCAACATCCGGATTTTCCATTACGGCATTTCGAAGCACCCATTCAAATGTCGTTCTTCTCGCCACAAGCATGAAAAGATCTCTATCTTCCTCGATGAGACTATGGTCATCAAGGGTCTCAGGCATGTGATCGGTTAAACAGATTTCTGTAGCTCCTACATCAATGAGCTTATTAAGCACTTCAGGGTGATTATCTCTCAGTAGATTGTGAAGCCTTCCCAAAAGAGCATGAGAATGTCTAACTTGCGGTGCTCCACTCCGATCCCAGAGAAAAGCTGTTTCGCTACTTTCCGGCATAGGGGTTTGATCTCGTTCAATTATGGTGATTCGATGGCCAGCCTTAGATAGTTCTAGGGCCGTTCCTAAACCGGTAACACCAGCTCCGATAACTCCTACTTCCACAAATAGAACCTTTCAAAATTCTCTCTACGTAGTTTATGACTGGTCATACTCAATGAGAACTTGTAGTGGCGACCGCGTCGCGTTCTTCGTGACAAAAGTAGTGTCGGCCCCAGGAGCTAGACGTGGATTGCGAATAGCCTTGCACAACAATGATGATCCAATCACTGCTTCTAACCGGGCCATTTCATATCCAAGGCAAAAATGTTTGCCTAAGCCGAAACCAAGATGACCGAATCTCCCCTCATCGCCATGATGACCGCTTTTCCGTTCCTTGCTTAGATGAAGATCATTTCGTGCAATATTGAAAATCCGTGGATCCGTAAAAACAGTTTCATCGTTATTTGCTGAGGCTAACTGGATATAGACGGTCTGATCCGGCGGGATTGTCACCCCACAAAAAGTTACTTCATTTACTGAATACCGTAATTGCCCTAGCACGGGAGGAGAGTGTCGCATCATTTCAGAAAACGCGGCATTGAATAGATCATTATCGTCAAGCACCAAATCCATTTGCTCCCGATTTAGAAGAAGTTGGGTCCACATATTCGCAATACCCTTATCAGTGGTTTCACCACCAGCGACAAGAAGCAGAGAGATAAAAGCCTGAATTTCTGTCAAAGTTAAACGCTGCCCGGATGCTTCAGCATGAACAATCTTAGAAATCAAATCGTTTCTGGGACATGATTGGCGATCTTCAATGATGGGCGTCACGTACTCAGCTAATTGTTCATGCGCGGAGATACCAAGCTGCTGTTTTTCTGAATTAAATCGTGCTAAACCCGCCATCATGGTCGTGTACCATTCATGGAAGCGGTCATGATCGCTTTGATCCATACCGAGCATATCTACGATGACATTAACTGGTAGACGAGTAGTGAAGGCATCAACAAGATCAACAACGTTTCCAGACGGGAATTTATCAATCAAAGCAAGAGAATTTCTTTCAATAGCTTCGTAGTAAGGCTCAAAACGTTTCCCGACGAACTCCGGGGCTACTATCCTGCGATGGACCACATGCTCCTGCCCGTCTTTATCAAGCATCGTCGGTCCAAACACCACCCCCAGTGTGTTCCCATATAAACGATTCGAGAAATCCTCATAATTAGAGAATGCTTTCACGCAATCTTCGTATCTAGTCAAAATCCACGTATTGGTAATATCGTCAAAAAAAACCGGTGCATCATTCCGCATCTGTTCCCAAAACGGATATGGGTCTGCTAGGTACTCAGAACTATGCAGTATTTCAGAAGTTACTTTCGATTTGCCCATAGAAAAACAGTACATGAAACAGTTTTTTTGCTCTCATTCAAGAAATGAAATCCAGATTTATCCGCTCATTTAGGGAAAAAACGTGGTTTTTTTAATAACTATTCATTAAGTCATGGGATTAATGGCAACCTCGCATTACCCTTACACCACAATGACTGATTATTCGATGCAAGACAGAATAGAGGAACTTGGACGAAGAAAGTCCGAGGCACTTCAGGCTGGACCCGAACGAGCTGTTGAACGGCAACACGAAAAGGGAAAGATGCTCGCCCGTGAACGGATTGATTACCTTCTAGATGCTGGGTCATTCCATGAACTCGATATGCTCGCCCGGCATAGAGCCCATGAAGCAGGCTTGGAAACTCGACCATATACAGACGGGGTTATCACAGGTTGGGGAACGGTAGATGGCAGGAAGGTATTTGTCTTTAGTCAAGATTTCACAGTCATGGGTGGAGCACTAGGTGAAGTTTTTGCAGAAAAAATCCACAAGGTTATGGATTTGGCTCTTTCCACTGGCGCTCCCATGATCGGGCTTAACGATGGGGCAGGGGCGCGTATACAAGAAGGAGTTGTCAGCCTTGATAGTTACGGTGGAATCTTCCACAGAAACGTTCAGTCCTCTGGTGTGATCCCTCAGATAAGCGTCATCCTCGGTCCGTGCGCAGGGGGTGCAGTTTATAGTCCAGCAATGACCGATTTCATTTTCATGGTACGTGAAAAATCACACATGTTTATTACGGGACCCGATGTCGTTAAAACAGTCACTGGTGAGGAAGTAACCTTAGAAGAATTAGGGGGAGCGGCAAGCCACGCTAGCAAATCAGGAGTAGCGACCTTTGTGAGCGAAAGTGAACAAGAAGTGCTTGACGCCGTTAAAACACTTCTTACGTTCCTTCCCTCAAACAATATGGAAGAACCACCGGGAATAGAAACCACAGATGATCCTAATAGATTATGTCAAGAGCTTTCAGACATAATGCCTGAAAGCCCTAACCTTCCCTACGACATGCGAGAAGTCATCACCTGCATTCTAGATGATGGAGAATTCATGGAATACTTCCCATCATGGGCGCAGAGTATTGTTTGCGGCTTCGGCCATCTAGATGGAAAGGTCGTCGGTGTAGTAGGGAATCAACCCCTAGTACTCGCTGGCGTGCTTGACATCGAATCGTCTTCTAAAGCTGCCCGCTTCGTACGAACATGTGATTCTTTCAATATTCCCCTACTAACACTTGTAGACGTTCCAGGGTTCCTCCCCGGAGTTGATCAAGAGTATGGAGGGATTATCCGACACGGAGCGAAACTACTATACGCCTATTGCGAAGCAACTGTGCCCCGCATCCAAGTCATCACAAGAAAGGCATACGGAGGAGCATATGTTGTTATGGACTCTAAATCAGTAGGGTCAGACCTTTCATTTGCATGGCCAACAGCTGAATTGGCTGTAATGGGACCACAAGGAGCAGTGGAGATACTCCACCGCCGTGAATTACAATCAGCTGCAGATCCTGAAGCGAAAAAAACAGAGCTTGTCAATGACTACACCGAACGTTTCGCGAACCCTTACATTGCTGCAGAACGAGGGTATATAGATGATGTAATTGATCCTGCCGAAACACGAAAAAAAATCATTGCAGGGTTTTCGGCCCTAAGAACCAAGCGTGAAGACATACCTCAACGGAAACACGGCGTTATCCCTCTCTAAAGAAAACTCATGAACACTGAACCCGAATACGTCTCCATTAGCCCTGAACCAACACCTGATGAAAGAGCGGCCATCCTCAAAGCTTTCTCTGAGTTATGGCCCGAACAGAAAAGAGAACAAATTTCCACACGCTGGCGCTTTAGCGGACGTTGGTGGGCTGAGAAGTCGAACCCGAGATCTATGCAAAGAAACTGGAAGAACTAACTGGCTACCCTATTCAGGGAATGACCAAAAGCTTTTCATTTAAGATCTAAAAAGATATCGTCAGAATGTGCATATAGGGAAACAGCAATACGAAGAAATAACATCGCAAATTACTGCGGAACTACAAGGAGATTGCTTACTGCTCGCTCCGAAGGAAAATTTGCGCACCCCTTTACCACCCCTAGTGGAAACGGTCAGCGAGTGGCCAAAAGTAGACGACAATCAAATCTTCAACTCAATACTTTCCATAGGTAGCCTTGCATCAGCAGAAAAATTAAGTGAACTTCTCCAGAAACTTAGATCTCATTCCAATATGGAAACACGGCTATATTTCTGTGATCGGACAATCAGAGATAGACCAAAAATTAAGTCATCACTTCATGACATCACCGGCGCGCTCTGGGAAGCAAACTGGTCTGTGATTAAATGTGGGCGGTTTACCATAGGGGAAAATCGTCACTCTCCGAAGTATGCGTACGGAATAGCGCGCGTGAAAAGATCCATTGAAGCTAATTTGTAGAGGAAAATGTCACGCCAAACGCTACCAATCCGAGTAGCTTTAAATCCGTGAGTCTTATTGTCCAAAAATTTGGTGGCACCTCAGTTGCGGACCCTGATCGAATACGTGAAGTAGCTGATCATGTCAAACGAACCAGAGATCATGGACACGACATCGTCTTAGTAGTTAGCGCTATGGGGAAGGAAACAGATCATTTGCTACGGCTAGCCGAGGAAGTATCAAGAACAAGGCCAGCCAGAGAAATGGACATGTTGATAACTGCAGGAGAACGCAAAGCAATCGCCTTAATGTGTATGGCTCTCCATGATCTGGGTGTTCCAGCAGACTCATTTACCGGAAGTCAGGCAGGATTTCTAACTGACACAAACCATCAAAATGCAAAAATTTTAACAATCAACCCAAAACGTGTCCAAGAGACAATCATTGCCGGAAGAGTTGCCGTCGTTGCCGGATCACAAGGCGTTTCAACTGACAATAACGTTACTTTCCTCGGACGTGGAGGCTCTGATACAACGGCGGTAGCGCTTGCCCATGGACTAAGTGCGGAAGCTTGCGAGCTCTACACAGACGTTTCAGGGGTATTCACCACAGATCCCAGAGTTTGCGATAGAGCAAAAAAGTTAACGTCAATCAGTTTTGATGAACTACTTGAAATGACAGCTGTAGGTTGCCCCAAACCAGCTATGAGATCAGTCGAAGTCGCTCGATCTTATGGAGTACGTCTACATGTTCGATCAGCATTTACTTGGGAACCAGGAACCTGGGTCAACAAGGAGGAAAACACTATGGAAAAACCAATCATCTCAGCAGTTGTTCCCGATTCATCACAATCAAAAGTGACAGTATCGGGAGTACCAGATAACCCGGGGGTGGCCGCTGCTATCTTCAGACCACTTGCTGACCAAGATGTGAATGTAGACATGATTGTTCAGAACACATCAGAAGATGGTGTTACAGATATTTCATTTACTTTACCCACAGAGCAATTAGCAATAGGAACGGAAATCACTACAGCAACTGCTGAACAAATCGGAGCAGATGGCGTGAGCACTGATGATACGGTTGGGCGCGTTTCAGTAGTGGGAGCGGGAATGGCTAGCAACCCAGGGGTAGCAGCAACTATTTTTGAAACGCTTTCAGCTGAAAATATCAATATCGAAATGATTTCTACCTCAGCAATTCGCGTATCCTGTGTGGTTGCAAAATCAGATGTTGAAAAAGCAACTGTCGTTCTCCACGACGCATTTGAATTACATAAAGGGTGACGAAAAATCAGTTGGAATAAAACTCCCTCGACACTTCACGTAACAAAGCAACCCTCAGGAGTAGCTTTTTGGGGTTGGGCATTAGAGAATCCTGTTACTGGTATTGATTTACGAAGATTAGCGTCAGCCTTTTTGGGCAACAGATGGTCAACACGGGAGTCAACACTTGAGCCGATAACGCTGGAAATTCCTTCAATAGGAATAACATCAGTACCTGCGTTGCATGCAAAACCCGAGGAAATTATTGAACTCCTAAGCGGAAAGCATCCAAGTGCACGCTGGTCCCCATCACTTAGATGGCTATACAGATCTGTTATCGCATCAATAGATATTGCAACTAATGGCTACGTAGCACCCACATTGCACAATGATGGTGTCAGGTGGAAAGCTAATTGGTCAATTATTGAGCACAAAATTGTAGAAGATCAGATTACTAACCTCCACATACGGCTACCACAGGTAATTGGACTTAAAGAAGTTAGAGATGTGTCTGATTTCGTCAATGCGCTGACAGATGCATCTTGCCGTCGCGCTCTGCGGAACGTCAATTGGAAACCACCACTTCCTCGAGCTCGAACCTCTGCTATGCGCGGCCTTCGGAATACATGTTCAGCCCTTACAGATTCATCTGGGTATTTCGTAACAGAAACCGAATCCATAGATCATGCGCTATTTGATCTGAGCTCACAACTAAGAACTGAACGTTATCGAAAGGAAACAGGCCTATCACTTAAATGCCAAGGAAGGCTAGAACCCAGAGGTCCAGAAGAGCCATGGGATCTGACATTAGAAGTATTTACTTCTGAAAACCCTGAAGAAATAATACGCTGGAGAGACCTCAGCGATGAAACAAGTCAAAACCAAAATACGAACATTGCTGCCCAACGTGATGCAGCAATCCGATTTATACGAGAGGTTACAGAAGAAATATCTTCAAATGTCCCAGGGTTAGATCAACTCGGTGACCCATCAGTTTCCGGAGTAGCCCGACTTTCACTAGAAGATGTTTCCTTACTTCTACTAGACGGATTAGAAATCTGTTCACTTATTGGAATCCCCATACTCGTTCCGAAAGGGTTAATTAAACAAAGACTCAAACTCGCGGCAACAGTTACACCAACTGAATCCGGAGGCATTTCTGCCAACCTCGGAACTGCAATGGTAGATGTTGATTGGTCACTAGCCTTAGGAGACCAGTCTTTAACGGACGAGGATTTAAAAATGCTTGCCTCAACAAAAAGCAACCTCGTTCAGATAAAAGGACAATGGATAAATATTGATAACAGTCAGGCCAAAGCCGCTCTCAGAGAACTTGAAACAAGAAGAGAGAAAGAAATACAACTAACACCAGCAGATTTACTTAAAATGACAGCTGAATTAGGAAATGCAAATGACAATTTAGAATTTGAAGAGATTCCACTGGCGAAAGATCTAGTGTCAGCGGATGGGTGGATTGAACAATTACTGGAGGGCCTTCCCGACGATCAGCTAACAGAAACACTTGAATCGGAGCAATTCCAAGGAGAACTTCGACCATACCAACGGAGAGCACTCAGTTGGCTCCAGTTTTTAGGACGACTCGGACTCGGTGGGTGTCTCGCAGACGATATGGGTTTAGGGAAGACACCCACAACGCTCGCACATATACAATCAAGATCGTCTTCTCTCCCTACATTAGTTATTTGTCCTCTTTCAGTTGTTCACAACTGGAAAGCTGAAGCTCAAATATTTACACCAGACCTACGGGTCTTGATTGCCCATGGGCCTAACCGACCTACAGGCGAAAGTTTGATCGAAAAGTCATCAACTGTTGACTTAGTCATTAGTACTTATGGCACAACGACGCGTGATATTGACTATCTCAAAAAAATTCAATGGGATCTTGTCGTTTGTGATGAAGCGCAATTTATAAAGAACCATCACACTCATGCGGCTGCTGCATTTAGGCAGCTAAACGCAAGACAAAAAATCGCGTTAACGGGAACACCAGTTGAAAATCGACTTTCCGAACTATGGTCAATTTTGGATGCCATTAACCCTGGAATGCTTGGTGGCATTAATTGGTTCAAAGAAAGATTTGCCACACCCATAGAGCAACGGAAAGATCTTGACGCATTAACCGGAATGAGGAAATTAACGGATCCTTTCATTCTCCGAAGGACAAAAGATGACAAATCACTTGTACCCGACCTTCCTGACAAAATAGAACAAATCGTCTGGTCGCAACTAACGCATGAACAAGCAGGCCTCTACAAAGCAGTATTGGATGACTTCCTTTCACGAGCTGACCAAACAGAAGGAATGCGAAGAAAGGGACTTATCCTTGCAACGCTTACGAAACTCAAACAAGTCTGCAACCATCCTGCACATTTTTTAGGCGATGGAAACATTCAGGGTAATCGATCTGGGAAAGTGGCTAGATTGGATGAACTAGTTGAAGAGATTAATGAAACCAATCAACGTGTTCTTGTTTTCACCCAATATCGGGTAATGGGGGAATTATTAGCTAATCATCTCAAAGTGGTTATCGGAACTCAACCGGACTTTCTCCATGGAGGGATAACGAGAGAACATAGACAGAAAATGATTGACAATTTCCAACAAGAAACTGGGCCACCGGTTCTGTTGATTTCTCTTAAGGCAGGTGGTACAGGATTAAACCTAACTGCCGCTAATAGAGTTATCCACTTCGATAGGTGGTGGAATCCAGCTGTTGAAGACCAAGCAACTGACCGTGCATGGAGAATAGGCCAACAGAGTACAGTCTTTGTCCATAAACTTGTCTGTCAAGGAACCCTAGAAGAGAAAATTGATGCTCTGTTAAAAGAAAAAAAAGAACTCGCTTTACAAAGTGTCGGCACAGGGGATGATTGGTTTACAAATTTGGGAACAGAAGAGTTACGGGAAATCTTCTCATTAAACATGTCCATGGCGGTGCAACAATGATTCGTCCTACTAGCACTGTTGGTAAGGCGATGATGCAACTTGTTTCTGCATTTACAGACTACAAAAATCCGCTTGGCCCAGGTGTGGCGATACAAAGGAAAGGGGCTGTGAGGGATTTTTTTGTAGAGGAAGGATCTTGCTCATTTGAAGTTCATGGAGGTCGGGATCGGGCATTTGAAGTCGAAATTTATGTTTCTCTACCATCTGAGAACATTCGAAGGGCAGTTGAATCAGGAGAAATCCAAGAAGCAGTCCCTAAAGCTGGAGAAATCCAGATCCATCACGTTTGTCCTGACTGGGCGCACCCATGTAGGCATGAAATTGCCGCACTACTTCAACTTGTAAAAGAATTCGATGAAGATTATACAAAACTCCTAAAGTGGCGCGGTATCCAAGATCCCAAACAAACAGAAAGTAGTGGGCAAAATACCGAAACGACCGATGAAGCAGAGAGGAAAGCCAAAATACGCAGCATAAGAGAGAATTTAGCTGGTAATTTCCTAAAAATTTCCAATACTGATGACACTGGGAATTTTTTGTCAAATCAAGAAATAATTGACTTCTTTTCTTTCCCGAAAGAAGTATCCGAAGAGACATTACATGAGAAAATCTCTCAAAGTCTCATTAACCCTACTGAAGATACTCCTGTCATGGTTCACGACGTTAACGCGAAATCGGTTTTTGACGACGCTTTGGAGGCCTTGACAGAATTCCTGCTAAAAAACTGACGTAATTCTTCTTAGAATGATAATTGCATCACATTGTGCCCAACGAATGGCTACCCTCAAGATATGCAAATAGGAATTGTTGGAGCAACGGGTCAGGTCGGTTCAGTGATGCGCCAGATCCTTATTGAAAGAAACTTCCCAATTGATTCAATTCGGTTTTTCGCCTCCGAACGAAGTGCAGGAAAAAAGATCACTTTTCAAGGAGAGGAAATCATTGTTGAGGATGCATTGAAAGCTAATTGGGATGGGCTAGAAATCGTTCTTTTCTCAGCTGGAGGTGAACTTTCTAAAAATCTAGCTCCTACTGTTGCTGCAACTGGAGCTACTGTTATTGATAATTCATCAGCGTGGAGAATGGATGACGATGTTCCCCTTGTGGTGCCAGAAGTCAACGCACATGCGCTCGAAAACTTACCTAAAGGAATCGTTGCTAACCCAAACTGTACGACTATGGTCGCTATGCCCATCTTGAAGCCCCTTCATCTTGAAGCCGGATTAGAGAAACTAATCGTCTCTACATACCAGGCAACTTCTGGAGCGGGCGTCTCCGGAGTTGAAGAACTACAAAGTCAAGTAGCTGAAGCAGGCCATTCTGCGATTGATCTCACACATGATGGGAATGCCATCGAGTTTACTGATGGACAAAGTTTTATAGAACCTATCGCTTTTAACGTTGTACCATTTTGCGGATCGCTTATAGATGATGAACTTGATGAAACAAACGAAGAACGCAAACTACGAGATGAAAGTCGAAAAATACTTGAAATACCTGATTTGGCTGTTTCAGCGACATGTGTGCGCGTCCCTGTTTATACGGGACATTCACTCTCTATCTCAGCTGGATTCAAGAATCCAATTAGTCCACAAGCAGCCCGTGAGACCTTAAGTGATCTTGAGGCAGTAATTCTGGATGATGTCCCTACACCTTTAAAATCAGCGGGAGAAGACCCAACATACGTCGGAAGAATTCGACCAAACACAGTTCTGGAAAATGGTATAAGCCTATTCCTGTCGGGCGATAACTTACGTAAAGGGGCAGCTCTCAACACAATTCAAATAGCAGAAGCGTTACTTGTGTGAACTGATTTCAGTTCCTCTCTACGATTACGGCGGATTAGTAACATACCGGTCAAGCGCTTCTTCAATATTGACGCCAACTTGATTCGCTAAAGAAAAGGTCCAAGCAATGACATCACCGAACTCGTGCATTCTCTCTTCATGAGAACCTTTCCTAATCGCTTGTGCTAATTCTCCAATCTCTTCTGCCAGCCAAGCAACAGAAGAAGGGATGCCTCGTTCACGGTCGCGATCCCCGTATACGTCCTCGATATGTTGTTGAAATTCTGAAATTCTCATAATGATCCTTTCGGTAGCTACTAGCACAATAGGTCTGATATATAAGGTAAGTTGCTATCAGCTAAAAGAATTAATAACTACTACTTGCAGGGTTGTTTGTTCTTCCAGATACGATCTTGGCGTACATACGGGTAGTGGCGCAGGTTGGTAGCGCGCCTCGTTCGGGACGAGGAGGTCGTGGGTTCAAATCCCGCCTACCCGACTTAAGATTCCTTAAAGAATAGATTCGGCGGTCTTTCGAAGCTGAAAAGCATCTAGTGGCTTAACTAATTCGGCATCAACCTTCGCCTCTGAAGCAATCCACGTATCAACTTGCCTATCAAGTAGCATCATAATCTTCATGGGTTTCATTCGACCCGCATCTATCTCATGCCTTAGATCAAGACTTGTAGCAACTCCACCCATATTTCCAATTTGCAGGTCTAATATCACAAGATCTGGTTCAATTTCCGCAGCAATTCCACGGACATCCTTGCCGCGATGCACGCGAGTAACGGTTGTTCCTTCAGTTTCAAGAGCGGCGAAGGCTTCTTCGGCTAGATCATCTGAATCTGTTGCGAGAAGTACCTTAGTCATAATGAAACCCTACTCGCCATGGATACTTAACTCTATTTATTGAAAGGAAAGAAAAAAGAAGTAACAATGTAGACATCGTTTTGTAAAAATCTATACAGTACGCTGTAGGATCCGCGCAGAGATCGTTTAAATTGTTAATTCTTATTCTTTAGGAGTTCAAAAAGTGTTAGAAGTGGTTATTGAAGGGGACGGAGAATTCTCAACCTGCCGTCCAATCGGAGAGATTGACGCGTATACCGTCGATAATTTTCGAAATGCACTGAGTTCTCTGTCCACGGTTCAGAAACTTCTTATAGATCTCAGTGAAGTCCCGTTTATGGATTCTGCAGGATTAGGAGCTCTGATAGGAAGTATTCGAAAAGCTGGAGAGAACAAGGGACAAATCGTTGTCTCATGTGAACGAGACTCACTCATACAACTTCTGAAAACGACGGGATTTGACCAGATAGTAACCGTAACTGAGTCAACTGAAGAAGCGCTAAGCATTCTCGGAGAGAGCAAAGAACAATAATCAAAGTTATGAGAAGTTCTTCTTCCTTACAATTACGCTCTAAAGCGCGCATCAGACTAGCACTGGCAACATTGATTATTAGCGCTGCTAGCGTTCTCATAAGTTCTGCTGCGTATGGACAACAACCACAAGACCCTGAAAACCCTGGCTTCGTTGAAGTTATTGAAGTTAGTGGACTTCTTGATGATGTCCTTGCTGAAGCATTAGAAAATTCAATCGTTGATGCCCAAAAAAAAGGTGCTAATGGATTGGTTCTTCAAGTGAATTCGCGAGAAGCAATAATTCCTGATCAAAAGTTAATTGATTTGGCCCGACTTATTCGTTCATCACAAATCCCTATTGAAGTATGGGTAGGTCCATCTGGGTCAACAGCCCAAGGCAAAATTGCCCAGTTAATCCTTGTCGCTGACTCTCTTGGAGTTTCAATAGGGTCATCAATCGGGAAAACAGGGTCTCAAGTACTTTCCCAAGAAGAATTTGGTCAGATATGGGCAACGAAAACCGAACTTCTAAAAGAAAATAAGTTGCAATGGGATGAAGCAATAGAAGAGGGTCTAGTGGCATGTGAGCGGGTACTGATAGATGAGATCGGAAATTCGCTAACGGATAAAGAACAACTTGCACGATGCGCAAATCCAACACTGGGAGATTTTCTTGTGAAACGTGAAAGTTTTATTTCAGAAATCGTAGAGACCGAAGGAGGGCCAAGATTATCCCCTTTGACAATAACCAAAATCAATCGATTGAATCTTATTGATCAACTTATGCATACTGTTGCAAGTCCTCCAGTAGCCTACCTTCTCTTGATATCTGGATTGGTTCTTCTTCTGTTCGAATTTTTCTCAATTGGAGTAGGAATTGCAGGAGCTATTGGGGCTATAGCTTTCGCTTTAAGTTCGTACGGATTAACTGCACTGCCATTTAGAACATGGGCACTGGTTCTTATAATATTTTCCATGTTCGCGTTCGCTGTGGATATACAGACAGTGATTCCAAGGCTATGGACGGTGATCGGACTCGCAAGTTTCAGCGCAGGAACAATCTTTCTTTACCCGAAGCAGAATATTCAGATGTCATGGATTCCAATGTTGGTAGGTATAACAGGAATGCTTATTCTTATGGTTCGAGGGATGCCAATTATGGTCAGAGGAAGGTTCGCTACCACCCAAATCACACGAGTAGAAGACTCTCTCGAAAGCTAAATTTCTCTTTTTCCAGCTGACTAAGCCACCTTTTCTGATTTTTTGTATTAAATTTCGGATTTTTTCTTGATCCTCTAAAAAACGGTGACTAGGTTCCCTTTTATAAGGGGGATCATGAGTGCGGTTTTGGATGATCAAGGATGGCAGTTCCGTGCTGCCTGCCGTGGCCCTCAAATAAACGTTTTCTTCCCTCCATCTCATTTTGAGCGAAAGACTGACAAACGAGAAAGAGAAAGACGGGCGAAATTAATTTGCAAATCATGTGCTGTACGTAATGCCTGTCTCGACTACGCTCTTCGGATCCGTGAACAGCATGGTATTTGGGGTGGATTGAACGAGGTTGAGCGAAAAGAATTACTGCCCATTAAACCAGTTGAATTCACTCATCACGTGTAGCTAAGCCTGAGCGACTTCGAGAGCCACTCTTATCATCGCGTCGAAGGTATTTTCTCGCTCTGCTGAAGTCATTACCTCCTGTCGGACAATATCGTCGCTAACTGTAACAAGGGCAAGAGCCTCAATACCCTCCAAAGCAGCGATTGTATAGAGTCCCGCAATTTCCATTTCTACACCCAGGATACCTAAATCTCTTAATTTAGAAAAAAGATTCAAATCCGGTCCATAGAAAAGATCAGAAGTAAAAACTGGGCCAACGGTCATAGGGATACCCGATGAAGAAGCAAACTCTGAGGCAGATTTCAAAAGACTCCAGTTAGCTATGGAAGGTAAGTTCAAGCCATTATTTAAAGTGGTTATGGCAGCTGAATCCGTTCCAGCAGCTGAAGCGCATATCAAATCACCCAACCTGACTGACTCGGTTAACCCACCACAACTACCTACTCGAATCAACCTTTTCACTCCGTAGAATCTAATTAATTCTGTGTAATAAATGAGTGCAGAGGGAACTCCCATACCTACTGCCTGAACAGAAATAGGAATTTCATTGAATGAGCCTGTGAAGCCATCTGCTCCGCGAACTGAATTAACTTGCTTTACGTCTTTCAAGTAGTTCTCAGCAATAAAGCGTGCCCGTTTAGGGTCTCCAGGAACAAGAACTGTTGGTGCATAATCCCCAGATTTGCCTTCTAAATGCGGTGTTGGTGTAACTTCCCCCATAGATTTATCCTTCTAGTTTACTCAGTAGCCAGCATTCCAAATTTACTTCGTAATTCAAGTTGATGTTATATGATTTCATTAAGTCTCTTTCCAGCTATACGTAAATCCCCCCTACGAATCGTTACCCCAATAGCATCAAGATAATTTAAGAGAGGTAAAGCGTATTTTCTTGTTGTATTCAAACTTTTCCTAATTTCCGCAACGGTAATACCTTCCGGTCTGTCAATCAAAAGAGAGGATATAACTCGAGCTGCCTCAGTAATAGCTGATATAGCAAAGAAAATCTCATCCTGCTCAATTACATGCCCTTGCCGCACTAGTTCCCGTAGCTCTCTCCTGTCAATTGACGAAGGGTCCGGTGGCTGAAATAAAGAACTCTCTAATTCTGTCAAAAAAGGATGATCCCTCATGTTTTCGGATCCCGCATTTCGCAAATAATTTCCTTCAACTAGTACTTCCGAGAGAAGTGGGATTACAGCACGTTCATATCCATGCAGTCCCGCTACTTCAATTCCTAGGGGTCCAGCTTCATTTATTTGATTTTGCAATTCTAGAAGTGTTCTTTTAAGAAGTGGAGGGTGAACTATCCACCCAGGCGCGTTCTCTACTTGTTTCACTCCAGTCAGCAACTCTAAGTGGGCCTGTTTGATCCACCCATGTTCACTAATGATTCTTTCAATTGAGTCACTCGGTTGAGCTTCGGAAGCTTTCAAAATAGGTTCCGGGTCAAGAACCCTACCGCCCCCCACTGTTTCATTCCTCCCGCTTTCTCGAAGAATGAAACGATCTCCGAGCATTAATGGAATTTCTTCATTAAGAAATATTCTAATTGAGCCCTTCTCCCCAGGTTGAATCACGTTAGGACCTAGGACTCGAATTCTTACAGAATGCTCGCTCGTCCCAAGGTATAAGACGTAGGCACCCCTCCGGGAAACTTCATGATTAATATTCGAAAGAACCGAAATCTCACCGTCAATACAGGACGTTAGGAACCATTGTCCCTGTTTAGTGATGACGCTTCCTCTCTTTAAATCATTATGGTCTACTCCACCTAAGTTGATGGCAACACGAGAACCCTGTTTAGCTACCTGCACGCCCTCGTTGTGTACATGAATGGCCCGTACCCGTGAAAGGATATTTTCTGGACTAGTTACAACTTCTTCGTCTACGCGAATTGATCCACCAGTCAGAGTCCCTGTGACTATTGTTCCGGACCCTTTGACCGTAAAGACGCGGTCAACCCACAATCGCGGACGTCTAGAATCTTTCGCTACCGGTGTTTCATCAAGAAGATTTTGAAATTCCTCTATTAAATCGTCAAGACCGCTTTCTGAGAGACTATCCACTTGCACAATAGGAGCATTTTCTAGGAATGTGCCCTGTAGTCTTTCTTCTATTTCAAGAACTGCTAACTCACATAAGTCAGGATCAGTTATTGATACTTTTGTCAAGGCAACGATACCGCGCTTAACATCTAGCAATTCAAGAATCCGAAGATGTTCTTCCGATTGAGGTTTCCAACCTTCAGGAGCAGCGACAACAAACAAGCAAGCATCAACCGACCCAACTCCTGCGAGCATATTCTTTAAAAATCTCTCATGGCCTGGTACGTCAATAAAGGAAACACTGTTTCCATCGGGAAGAAAAGTCCTAGCGAAACCTAGATCAATAGTGAGGCCCCTTCGTTTCTCTTCATCCCACCGGTCTGGGTCTACTCCAGTGAGAGCTTGAACGAGCGATGATTTCCCATGGTCAACGTGTCCCGCTGTGCAAACTATATGGTTCCTCACAATGTTAGTTAAGGTCACGAAGGGCGTTAGTCAGTGAAACGTCAAAGATCGGGTCAACTGTTCGAAGATCGAGAAAAGTCTTTCCATCTTCAACACGGGCAATTATTGGTGGACCTCCACAGAGACCTGACCGCAAAGCATATGACCTATCACCCTCAATCATAAGCCCGATCGACGGTATTCGTACATTAGGTAAAGTTCCTCCACCGGGAATTGAATCCATAGCGCTGACCACACCGACCCCGATTTTTTCCGCTCTTTCTTCTAAATCGTGTATTGAAGTCATAGCCATTTTCCAGAAAGGGATCTCCTGCCAATCCCGATTCAGATAATTTAGAGCCAATTTTTCTAAGGAGAATAAAGTAAGACTTCCTGGACGAATAGCTCGTGCTAAAGGGTGTTTCATGCATTTAGAAATAAGATCAGCATCACCAGCAATGATCCCTGCTTGAGGACCACCCAAAAGTTTGTCTCCGGAAAACGTAATTACGTTAGCCCCATGTTCAAGAGTTTGTTTCGCCGCAGGTTCACCTCTAATCCAATCGGGAGGTCCATCATCTAGCCAAGGGCAACTCTCATCAAGAAGACCAGACCCTATATCGGCGACGAGAGGAACATCCAAAGTAGACAAGTGCCTAACTTCTGTTGTTTCTGTGAAACCAACTATTTTGTAATTTGATTGGTGAATCTTCATTATCAAGGCTAAATCCCGATTCGCTGAGATAGAGCGTTCATAATCTTCCCGTCGAGTCCTATTCGTTGTCCCAACTTCAACAAGGTATGCGCCAGAAAGTTCAAGTACGTCAGGTACGCGAAAATTCCCACCGATCTCAACCATTTCACTTCTGGAAATAGCGACACCTTTCTTCGAAGCCAATGCAGAAAGGACCAAAAGTACAGCAGAAGAACAATTGTTCACGATCATAGCTGATTGAGATCCGCACAAAGTTGCGAAAAGGTTCCCGACATACTCTTGTCGTGAACCACGTACACCCGACTCTAAATCTAATTCAAGATTCATCGGATACCCAGAAAATGTTGTTGGCCAAGGAGCCCTCCCTAAATTTGTATGAAGGAGAACCCCTGATGCGTTAATAACAGTTTGCAACGAAGATTTTTTTAATCGTTCTACTCTCTCTTGAAGATTTTGCCAGTCGCCTTCGTCAATAGCTTTACGTATCTCCTTAACCAGTAAAGGGTGAGGGATTCCAGAATCTGAAAGGGACTCGGCTAATTCATTTACGGACGGAGGATAAGAATCCATATATTGACTCTAGAACCACTAGCACTGTTTTTTCATAAAAGATTTAAAGGAAAAACAAAAAATTGAAAGTGTCTAGCTCTCGAAAGTCAAACCAAAGGAAACCGCTCATAGAATGAAAGAGATGTTTTTCTTTCTCCTTCTCTTCATTGTTGTACCTATTGCTGAGTTGTACATCATCATTCAAGTTGCTCAGGAAACTGGAGTACTGAATTCAATAGGCTTGCTTATTCTAGTGAGTTTGATAGGTGCTTGGCTTGTCCGAGCTGAAGGGACAGGAGTACTCAAAAAAATTAGAGTTCAGTTAGCGAAAGGGGAGATTCCCGGCAGAGAGCTTGTTGATGGAGGGTTGATACTCCTTGCGGGGGTTCTTATGCTTACGCCGGGTTTCCTTACGGATGCATTCGGGTTGCTTTTACTTTTCCCTTTGACAAGGCCAATTTTTAGGAGCGTACTGCTAAGAAAATTCACTATGGGGGGGTCAATATTTGGAGCAAGACAAGGTAGTAAGGACTTCGGGTTCTCTAAAAACTCTTTTGGGTTTTTCAAAATAAATGAGACCGAGATCGTTGATCTCCAAAGAAATCAAGACTTCGGCGAGACCCCTCCAAAGCTGGAGAATGATTGAAGGACGATGGTTAAAGGGCAGAGTATGGAAGAAGAACAAGATTTAGGACCAGAACCGATAGTTCCTGGTGTAGCTCGGGCGCTAAGTCCTCTCGTTCGCCGCATACTGGCTTTAAATTCTGGGCCACGAACATCTTTTGGAACTAACACTTACCTAATCGGAATTGATGAGATTGTAGTTATTGATCCGGGTCCAGAAAATGGTTCTCATTTGGATTCTGTTATAGGTTGCGGAGGCGATAGGATCCGGTGGGTAACTAGCACGTGCAATGATCCTGACCATGCAGGCGCAATTGATGCCCTAGTAGAGCGTACCGGAGCAGAAAAACTGGACCCCGTAGATGGAGATACCATTCTGGGAACAGAATTCAGAATCACAACTCATGATATGGAAGGACCACTTACTGGGCACAGGTCATTTTTATTAGAAGAAGAAAGAACATTGATTAGTGGAAAGCTAATCATTGAAGATCTTTCAATTCCACTTGTTTCTGGAGATTCTGACTTAATTGAGTACCACCTCAGTTTCCAGAAAGCTAAAAAGATGCGGTTGCGGAGATTTGCTCCTGCTTTTGGCCACGTTATTGAAGACCCCCAGAAAGCGATTACAGCGACAATAGAGAATTTCAACCAGATTGACCAACGAATACTAAAAGCCATCAAAAAAGGTGCTAAAACATCCCAAGAAATAGTTTCCGCGAACTCTACGGGAACTGATGATCAGGAACTCCTTGATGACATGATCAAGGCAGTTGAAGTTCATTTGGCGAAACTCCAAGATGAGAAAGCAGTGAAACACTTAAAAGCCGGTTGGTCAGTTCGCTAATCGCTACTGATCCTCACAGCTGTTTCTGTCGTATTATGTGCCGTGCAGTCAAGGGGGTTAATTCTCGGAACTGCTGATGTAATAATCTCATCGACAATACCGTTAAGCGCATCAGCTGCATATCCCTTTTTAAGAATGACGGGTGATCCAGTATCTGAGCCTTGGCTGACGAAAGGATCAATCGGAATAGATCCAAGTAGCGGGACACCAAGATCTTCCGCTAATTCTTTGCCTCCGCCAGATCCGAAGATTTCGTATCGGGCACCTTCCTCATTGATAAATTCAGACATATTCTCAATGACGCCAGCAATTCGCAGGTAATAGCTCTTTGCCATACTCGCTATACGAGATGCAACCGTTTGAACTGTCTTTGAAGGAGTCGTTACTACAATCATATCTGACCGTGGGAGCATCTTCGCCAAACCCATCTGCACGTCTCCGGTTCCCGGCGGCATGTCAATAACCAAATAGTCTAAATATCCCCATTCAACATCTTCTAGAAAATGCCTAACGGCCCTGTTTAAAATCAAACCCCTCCAATTCAGTGAAGAAGTTTCTTCATTTACGAGGAACCCCATTGAAACAATTTTCAACACTCCATCACCAATTTGCTTTTCCAAAGGAACAATTTTATTTGTCTCCTCATTTCCAGAAAGTCTTCCTTCAACGCCCAGCATTTGCGGAATGGAGAATCCCCAGATATCTGCATCTAAAACACCGACAGTTAACCCTCTTGCAGCTAAACCAGTAGCTATGTTCGCTGAGACAGACGATTTGCCAACCCCACCTTTTCCTGAAGCAATCATTATTGATTTGGTAGCTTTAGAAATTTGCGTAGGTACCTCTTCTTGAGAGAGGTTGAAACGCGCCCGATCCATTGTTGCCGCTCTTTCTTCGTCAGTGAGTTCAGTCCAATCAACTGTGATCTTTCTAATCTGCACGATGCTTTGGAGATGTGACCTCACGTCCTTCTGTATTTGAGCTTTTAAAGGGCAGCCCGCGGTTGTTAAAGCGATTGTCAGCCGTAAGTGCCCGTCGTCCTCAAAAGAGATATCTTTCACCATACCCAGATCAACAATGTCAGAGCCGAGTTCTGGATCTACTACGCCACGAAGCTGGTTAATAACTTTCTCACGTAGTTCCTTATCCAAACCCATAAAAAAATGATACAAAATATTTCTGATAACCCTTTTCTCTAGTGATATGTTTCCTGTAAAATAATTTAAAGAAAATAAGGAGATATTGAGTGATAACACTTACAGATTCCGCTACAACCAAAGTAGATGAATTAATAAAGGAGGAGGGAGAGGAAGCCCTTGCTCTTCGTGTTGCTGTTCGCCCCGGAGGGTGTTCCGGATTCAGTTACGAAATGTATTTTGATTCCGACATCTCCGACGATGATGAAACAGCAGAATTCGGATCAATCAGAGTTGTCGTAGACCCATCAAGTTCCATGCTTCTCCAAGGAGCAACTCTGGACTATAAAGATGGTCTTGATCAATCAGGTTTTAGTATTGATAATCCTAATGCTCAGAAAACATGTGGCTGCGGCCAAAGCTTTAGCTAATAGACGATAACGCTCTTTCCAATTCAACGCGATCAAAAGCATAGTCAAGTCGCGCTGTAACAACTCCGTCGATATTAGAGACAATCAAACTTGGCTCGAAATTCATTCCATATTCAACAACAACAGGAGCCAACAAATCTTCAAGGTTGGTTCCTAAGGATAACTTTTCTGGTTCTGAATACACTTCAGCGTGGATGACGTTAAATGACCTCTGGTTTTGATCAAGGAGTGAAAGTAAAATCTCAAGTACCGGACCGCAAATACTTGTTTGGCAAAATCCGGGTGTAGAAATTAGCAGGACAGTAGGCGAACCATTTAACAACGCATCTTCCAAAGTCATAGTATGAAATGGACATGGGTCAAACCTTGTACAAATAGGATTGAAATCAAGTGGATTCGAAAAAGTCGGGGTCTCAGCGATCTTCATTTCATCTCCAACTTGGACAAGCCCTGCTTCATCTTTCGTCACGAGTAGAAAAGACAGTGATTGTGCTTCATTTCCTTCACCAATTGAAAGCCGGTGTAATCCGACTTCGCCGCTTTCAAACTCCAAAAGAAAATATGGAGTCGGTATCCCTTCACTGTATTTTTGGAGAGTAACAGAGGTCTCCTTGCCAGAAGGCATCGTCAAAATGCCTGATACTTGATCTGGAAGATCATTAACAATGGCCTTTCCGTCAGCTGCAAAGAAAAAAAACGGAGCGCGTTGAGCGTAATTAGCTACGAGAGATGAAGGTGAAACTAGGCCATCCGCAAAACCAGAGCGTAGATATCTAATTCCTGTAACTGGAGCCTTCATAGCCGATGAGGAAGAGCAAGCCATTGCCAGAGCAGAGCTACAAGCTCCAATTAGAAAGGCCCGTCGTGAAAGAAAACCCCTATAACGTATTGAATTGCGAAACACCATCCATCAAAATCTAATCTTTATGGAACGCCCTGTCATAGTTACCATGCCGTTATGGCTATTCTAGAAATATGTCAGAGCCAGTAGGACCCTATTCGCCATTCATTCGCTCAGGTGGCTGGGTAATTATTTCAGGTCAGGTCGGTCACAAAGACGGGATTTTGGTAGAAGGGGGACTAGTTCCCCAATTACGGCAACTTTTCATAAACCTCAAGCAATTACTAGATCTGGAGGGGCTTGAACTATCCCATATTGTCAAAACTACGGTTTTTTTAACAGATATCGAAGATTATGAAGAAATGAACACAATATATACAGATGAATTTGGGAGTCACCGCCCAGCGCGGTCAGCTGTAGCCGTAGCTGCGTTACCAATAGGGGCTGTCGTAGAAATTGAAGCCTGGGCTAAAATAGGATGACTGATCAAAGAAATAGGAAGAGAGGAAAAGCATGGTAGGTGGAGTAATAATCGTTGTTTTACTAGTGGCCATTGTTCCAGTCTCAATCATCATGACTGGACTGCTCTTCAGTGGGCTTTTAGGAACAATCCTGCAAAAGGATGTTGACACGGAGAATGAAGGAACGGAAATGCTGGAATTAAGCAAAAGAGACTTCTCCTCACAACCCTAAACCATGTGGTGTTACGCACCCCAACGTGACTGTCCAAAGCTGTAGCCAACAGATCTTACGGTTTGAATTAAGTTAGCGTGCTCCTCACCCATCTTCGATCGAAGTCGCCGAACGTGCACATCCACAGTTCTAGCCCCACCGAAATAGTCGTAACCCCAAACTCGTGACAAAAGCGTTTCCCTACTAAAAACCTTTCCTGGGTGGGAAACTAGAAATTTCAACAATTCGTATTCCATGTAGGTTAAGTCAAGAGGACGGCCACTTATCACTGCTTGGTATGTCTCAATATTTATTACCAAATCTCCGTGAGCAATTATTTCTCCTCTGCTGTCAATCCCCTGAGACCAGAAAAGATGCTTTAGTCGGGCTTCGAGTTCCTGATGTCTGAAAGGGGTGAGTACGAAATCATCAAATAACTCATCTCGTAACTCTAATTGTCCGAGTTGACCAGCATTCAGCAAAAGAAGGATTCCTTGAAGGGGCTGGGACCCTTTTCGAAGAGCTCGCGCGAAAGAAAAGGCGGTGTTAGGGTCTTCATCAGCTACGATAACTGCTCCACTCCATTCACTATTTGGGTCGTAAGCTTCTGCAACAGATGGGTTATTGACAGCCTTCCATGAATACCCAGCAAGATCTAGGCTTTGAGCAAGCTCAGGCGGTGGGGGGTCGGGATACACAAGTAAAGGTGCCATTCACTTCAGCCTAGAAGAAAATAAGGAAAAAGAACGAGAAAATATTTCCAATGGAACCATTCCTTGCTTTTCGAGAACTCCGAAATTTCACCAGACAGGAAGATAACGCTCAATCTCAAAAGGTGTTACGCGACCTTGATAAGCCGCCCATTCTGACCGTTTATTCTTCAGAAACCACTCGAAAATATGCTCACCAAGTGCTTCAAATACCAACTCCGACTCCTCCATTAAGTCAAGAGCTTGCCGCAGGTCTTGAGGAAGTTGATGAAGCCCCGCTGAACGTGCATCCGCACGGCTCAATGACCAAAGGTTCTCATCCGCTTCTGCCGGAAGAGCATAGCCCTCCTCAATTCCTTTAAGTCCAGCCGCGAGAATCACTGAGTAAGCAAGGTAAGGATTTGCTGCTGAATCAAGGGCACGGTACTCAATCCTTGTGGATGATACTTTCCCTGTCTTATGAATGGGTACTCGAATTAGAGCAGAACGATTATTGCGCGCCCAACTCACATAAACCGGAGATTCGTACCCAGCAATCATACGTTTATAACTGTTCACCAATTGATTAGTCACTGCGGTGAATTCTGGAGCGTGTTGCAAAACACCTGCCATGAAACTCCGTGCAGTAGCAGATAATCCCATCGCATCATCTGCATCATGAAAAATATTCTCATTATTTCTAAACAGTGACATATGGGTGTGCATTCCAGACCCTTGACCTGAATCAAGTGGTTTTGGCATGAACGTTGCATGGATACCTGCGTCCAACGCTATTTTTCGAACAATAAGACGGAGCGTCATAATATTGTCGGCCATGCTAAGGGTTTCTGTATAGCGGAGATCTATCTCATGCTGACTTGAGTTGTCTTCGTGAAATGAATATTCAACTGGGATACCCATCGCCTCACACATCGCTAGTGTCCGCCTTCTTAGACTGCTTCCAAGGTCCAACGTAGTTAAGTCAAAGTAACCTGCTCGATCAAGGGGTTTGGGGTCATTAGAATTTTCAAAATAAAAGTATTCAATTTCAGGTGCGGTAAAGAAAGTGAAGCCTTTTCCCTTAGCTTGCTCAAGATTTCGCCGTAGAACATGTCTAGGGTCACCGGCAAACGGGGAGCCATCAAGGTTGTGGATATCACAAAAAATTCTCCCTGTCGGCTCAGAAGGGTCAACCCATGGAAGTAACTCAAAACTGTTTGCATCAGGGATAGCAAGTACATCGCTTTCTTGAACACGGCTGAAGCCATCAATTGCAGACCCATCAAAATGCAAACCCTCTTCAAATGCGGATTCAAGTTCCGCCGGTGATATAGCAAGTGACTTCAACTGTCCCAGGACATCGGTAAACCAGAGGCGAATGAGTCTCACTCCTCGCTCTTCGACAGTACGAAGGACATAGTCTTTCTTTGGTTCCATATCTTATTTCTAACGACATTAAATGGATTCTCCCCCCGCGAAAATTGAATTAACACTCTGTTAACATTTCTAGCCCTCTTAGCCTCTACAGTCGTGTTAACTAGTAGTAAGGAAGCCTCACTGGTTTATAGTGAGGTAAAGGTAGAGATTGAATAATTACACCGAACCCGCGAAACAGAATGGAGAATGAAAGTGACTTATAGAGCTGAATATCTTTGGATCGATGGCACAGAACCAACAGCAGAGATCAGATCCAAGACGAAGATACTTGCTGACGGAGATGAGCCCGGCATCTGGGGATACGATGGTTCCTCAACCAATCAAGCAACCGGCGACAATTCTGACGTAGTACTAAAACCGGTTTTCCAATGCCCGGATCCAATTCGCGGCGGTGACAACATCCTAGTTATGTGCGAAACATTTCTAACTGATCAAGAGACACCGCATCCAACTAATACAAGAGCATTAGCTAGAGCCGCTGAAGACAAATATGGCGACCAAGACCCATGGTTTGGTCTTGAACAGGAATATACAATGATTGACCCTGCAACTGGATGGCCAGCTGGTTTCCCACCCAATGGTTTCCCAGCCCCTCAGGGTCCGTATTACTGCGGGGTAGGGGCATTAAAAATCCATGGTCGCGATGCAGTTGAGCAGCATACTACGCTTTGCATAGATGCCGGGCTCAAGATCTCAGGAACAAACGCTGAAGTGATGCCAGGACAATGGGAGTTTCAAATAGGTCCGGCCGGAACAGTTGAAGTTGGAGATCATTTATGGGTGGCTCGTTATCTTCTGTATCGAGTAGGTGAGAATCACAATGTTGAAATAAGCATTGAAGCTAAGCCAATGAAGGGTGACTGGAACGGAGCCGGTATGCATACCAACTTCTCAACAAAGGCAATGAGAGATGGGTATGACGCGATCACAGCAGCTTGTGAATCGTTAGGAGCGCCCGGAAAACCTGAAGAGCATCTTTCAGGTTACGGTATAGGAATTGAAGAACGCTTAACTGGAGAACATGAAACGCAACGGTATGACCAATTTAGTTACGGAGTCTCCGATCGAGGAGCTTCAATCCGCATTCCTTGGCAGGTCGCACAGGATCAGAAGGGGTACATTGAGGATCGTCGCCCTAATGCCAATGCCGATCCTTATGTAGTGGCAGCTTTAATGACGAATACGATTGGCGAGGCACTTTCGTAACGCACCACAAACAAGCAGGATTACTGCATTAAGAAAAACGTAATTTACCTTCAGAGGTTATAGACCTGTAGTAGCAACTGGAGCGGAATACGTCATCTTCGCTTCTTGTATGACACGCACCTTCACCTTCTGGCGTCACTAGGTATAGAAGAGAATTCTGTTCACAATTCACGCGGACTTCTTTCACTGAGAGAATATCTCCGGAAGTCGCTCCCTTATGCCAAAGTTCATTTCTTGAGGTGCTAAAGAAAACAGCCTCACCCCGTTTAAACGTTTCGAGCAATGCTTCCTCATTAGCGTAGGCCACTATTAAGACCTCTTTTGTTTCAGCATCTTGAACAACTACAGGAACAACCAAATGACTTCCCTCGCTGATTTGGAATATTTTCCCGAAATCAATCGATAACGTTGTCCCTTCTTCGAGGTCATCGTCTTTTGTCATCTCAACATCCTACTCACAAGAAACAAAAGAAATAGCTAATTTTTTCGGTATGTAAGCCCTAAAGAAGATACACCGCTCTAATGTCTTCCATTTAAGTATTCAGTATCCGTGTTCTCCCTCTAACCTGCATATATGGGATCTTTACGTATCGCCGCTTGTCAGATAAACCTTAAGGTCGGTGATCTGACAGGAAATAAGGAGAAAATCCTGAAGTCCTATACGGACGCTATAGAGGCAGGGGCTGATATCGCGGTGTTCAGTGAACTTGCGGTATGTGGGTACCCACCAGAGGATTTACTCTTAAAATCAGGGTTCGTTGCAAGCACCCAAAATGTGTTACATCAAATAGCTCAACAAACAGAGGATTGCGTACTTGTTGTCGGATTTGTTTCGGGAGAGGAAGTCGCTGCTGACCCAATTCGAAGAACATCAAACTCCGCAGCCATCTGTGCAAATGGAGAAGTAAAAGGAATATACAACAAAAGAGCTCTCCCTGATTACGGAGTCTTTGATGAAGAACGGTATTTCGCACCTGGAGTAGAACCTATAGAAATTTACAAAATACGAGGCGTAAACATTGGAGTAACAATCTGCGAAGACATCTGGATAGATGGTGGAGTTGCTTCCGAGCTAGCTACCGCAGGAGCTCAGGTAATTCTGAACTTAAATGCATCGCCATACGAAATGGGAAAAATTGAAATCAGAGAGCATGTACTCCGTCAGCGAGTAGAGGAAACAGGGATACCCATTGTTTACGTCAACCAGGTCGGTGGACAGGATGAACTTATTTTTGATGGGGGATCAATGGTATGCGATAACAATAAGGAAATTATTTCCCGAGCTCAGTTCTTTCAAGAGCAACTCCTTGCCGTAGACCTAGAACTAGGTAACCCAATTAATTCGAACACTGCTGTGAATATCAGCAGTGATCTTAGAGAGGAACCTTCTATAGCGTCAACAGTTAACTTAGTGCCAGAAATGAACTCACAAGTATGGGAAGCTCTCTGTCTCGGAACACGCGATTACGTCAGGAAAAACGGATTCACGGATATCTGCGTAGGTTTATCAGGAGGAATAGATTCAGCACTGGTAGCAGCAATAGCCTGCGATGCCATAGGGCCCGAACACGTCCACACAGTGTCCATGCCTTCGCGTTACTCAAGTAGCCACTCAGAAATAGATGCGGCATCCTTAGCAGAGAACCTCAAATGCAACCACATGACCATTCCCATAGAGGCGGCGCACTCCGCCTTCCTTGAAATGACAGAGAAAGTGTTTGAAGAATTACCCGAAGACCTTACCGAAGAGAACCTCCAATCTCGGATTCGAGGGACTTTACTAATGGCCCTTTCAAATAAATTCAATTGGCTGGTTCTCACAACGGGTAACAAAAGTGAAATCGCTGTTGGTTACTCTACGCTCTACGGAGACACCGCCGGCGCCTTCGCAGTTATCAAGGATGTATGGAAAACACAGGTATATGATTTAGCTCAATGGAAAAATAAAACGGTTGGTTCTGAACTGATTCCATCATCAATCATTAACAAAGCCCCATCAGCTGAACTCCGACCAGATCAAAGAGATGACCAATCCCTGCCGCCATACGAAATTCTGGATCCGCTCCTTAAAGAGATAATTGAAGAAGATAAGATCCTAAATGAACTTATTTCAGCTGGATACGATCCGGAAATTGCTGCTCATATAACTAGACTTGTTGATCTCGCCGAATACAAAAGAAGACAGAGCCCGATCGGTCCAAAGATTTCACGTAAAGCTTTCGGGCGGGATAGAAGAGTCCCTATTACCAACTCATACAAAGGTGAATAAATAGAATTTCTAAATTCATGCAGTAGGAGTGAATCAAAAGATAATGGATCAACAGGTATCTACAAAATGTATAGGAAGAGAAATAACTAAACTTAAAAAGATATTGCACGAAATTAGTTTGCGCGGTGCGATCAGGTCGGTATGGTAAACCTTGCGGAGTGTGGGGGCCGATATGGACCTCACAAGATTTGAAAAGAGCGTACTTTGCCTAAAGAGCGAGTCGAACGAGATGAAGAAGACCTCGTCAGATTATATCTCACTGACATAGGACAGTATCCACTCTTAACGAAGGACGATGAAGTACGACTTGCTCAACAAATTGAAAAAGGTGTTGAAGCGCGACAAAAACTTGAAGCCGATGAAAAGCTAACAGCGGCCGAGAAAAGAGATCTCAAGCGACTTGATCGAAATGGTGCTAGAGCCGAGAAAAAATTTGTCCAATCAAACCTTCGCTTGGTTGTATCAATAGCTAAAAAATACCAAGCATCTGGGTTGCCTCTGCTTGATCTCATACAGGAGGGCAATCTTGGCCTTATGCACGCAGTAGAGAAATTTGATTGGAGAAAAGGATTCAAATTCTCAACGTACGCTACATGGTGGATTCGCCAAGCAATCACAAGAGGAATAGCAAATACTGGAAGAACCATCCGGCTACCAGTGCATGCTGGGGACACTCTTGCGAGGCTGCAGAAAGCAAGATCAAGGTTGGAACTCAAGTATGGACGACCAGCGAGCCTAACCGAGTTAGCTGCTGATGGGGAAATGCCTGAGGACAAAATCACAGAAGCCCTTCGATTCGCTAATGAACCGCTAAGTCTTTCCGAGCCATTACGCGAAGATGGAGATGCTGAACTT